>TBL_comb48_EPIDRAFT_1002628_pt1 | contig 12438 bp, 30 predicted proteins | sample TroBogEpilimnion_37_FD_10681 | JGI IMG/M metagenome (IMG submission 10681)
TAAAATCATCATACGCTATTTATCATAGCTGGCCTAAAGCTGTTGCAGCACATCTATCCCCAGCAAGAGCAGGAAATATTGCATCGTGGTCTAAACCACTTGCAGGAAATCCTACGGTGTTCCAGTACGTCTCATCTGTATTTCAGAAGGCGAACATAGCATACTGATGAAGATTCAAGTTTTCTCTCAGTATTATAACTTAGCGCAGGCGGGCAGGGTAAAACCTCTCGCCTGTCCTAATCATAAGAATGACTATAGCTTTGGAGATGTTGTCTATTGGCTTGTGCACAAGCTTGTGAACGATGATATCGTGCTATACTGTACAGCATGTAGCTACGAGCAAAAAGCTGGCTTGCAGCTTTACGAAAACATCTTGAAGGAGATACAGAATGCCTAGCGTAGGCGATTATTTTGTAGTACATACTACGGGTCCAGCAGCACGTGCTATACAGCTCGGCAATTGGTCAATTTGGAATCATGCTGGAATTTACATCGGAGATGGGCAGATCATTGAGGCTCGTCCGTCAGGAGTATCAATTTCTCCATTAAGCAAGTATGATAATCATAAAATTATTTGGAGTAATGAATCTTCTTTGACTCAGGCAGAGCGGGAAGAATTAGTGAGATTCGCAAAAGGATTTTTAAATGATGGATATGGCATTTGGTCAATCATTGCATTGGGAATTAAGTGTTTAACATTTGGAATTCCATTTTTACCTGCTAACTGGATGGCAATTCGTGAAAAGAGAGTAATCTGCTCTCAATTAGTTGCTTGGTCATATTCTCATGTTAATATTAAGCTATCAAACAAGAAACACGCTTTAGTCCGTCCGAAGGATCTTGCTTTGCGATTGAGTCGAAAGTAGGAAAATGGATTTATTGCCTGTTGTTAATGGTAGGTCATGCGGAGACTGTACAAAGTGCTGTGAAGGGCATTTAAGAGGAGATATTAAGCTATCTGATGGACGTGAGTCATGGATCGGACAAGAGGAAGATGGCAAATTACACCCATGTGGCTTTTTAAAGTTAGGGGAAGGCTGTGGAGCATACGAAAACCGCCCTACAATCCCTTGTAAGGTCTTCAAATGCGATTGGCTAACCAATCCAGACATGCCAGAGTCATTCAAGCCTAGCAACTCTGGAGCTATTTTTTCGACACGTACCGTAAAAGGGCAGATATATACAAAAATTATTGAAGCGGGACGCAAATTAGACTCAGAAGTTCTATCTTGGGCTATTCAATACTACATGGCAAGAGGAGAAAACTTCTCATGGCGTGTACTGGACAACATTTTTTGGCTCGGAGATGAGAAATTTAACAACATGATGGATGAAGATTACCCATTATTATCAGAAACAAACGCAAATGGCGAAAATAATCACTGAAAGGGCCTACATTGAGCCGCTCGGGGAGGATGAAGAAGATTTTGCCATTTTAATTCACATAAAAGAGGGAAATACGCATACATATGTTGGCAAAGTCGAGTTAGATCGAAATATCCCATGGATTTATCTCGAAAATACGCCAGACGGACATTTAGAAATAAATAATTCGGCGGGGATGGAGAATAATAAATGGGATTACATAACAGAGTTTATACTAGGGGGAACAAATGAGTGAGCTAAAGGATATAACACCAGAAATAGATCTAAATGAGAATATAAGAGATCTATTAGGAGCTATATTTATCCAGGAACAACGAAATTATGATATGTTGATGATTATTGCAGACAAGCTAGGTGCTGACGCTAATAAGCTATTAAAAATGCATGAACAAGGTATTGTTCTAGCTCCCGCCCCATCTTTTAAATTTGAAGATGAAGCAAACCCTGATAAAGATCTAATTCACGACTTCGAATAAATAATGATATAATTATATTATCATGAGCCCAAGATACAATAGAAAAAATATGCACTCTCCTTATTTTGATAAGAAGCCATATGGACATGATAATCCAAAGGCTAAAGGCCCAGAATGGGAATCTGCTATTGAAGCATTCTTTGAACATCTTTGGTCTAAAATTAGATTTTGGAAGAAATAAGTTACTCGCTAGTAATATAAACTAGGATCTAGAGATTCCTTTAATTGTTTTGCATGGAATCCACAATAATGATATACACTAATATCTGTAGAGATAGTCTCTTGATATTCCCGCCAACATTTATCACAGCTTCTCATAATGTAATTATATCACCTTACCCGTTCTCAGGAAATTCACAGTTTCAAATTTGATCAAAATGTTAATGCCCATTTATTTTGTATGATACACTCTGCTGAAAGCGAATGGAAAAATAATAGTCCGCCCGAAATGTCCGATATGTACCCCTCAATGTGACCAGCATCACAAAAATAGTTGATAAAATGTCCGAATTGTACGCATTTCTGAGTTGATAATGTCAGTGGTGTCTGATAGGATACTCGTATCAAGTTAATCAAGGTGATTAGCAGATAAAAAGAAAGGTGGTCATCAAATGACTACACTAAATGAATACTATAATGAAATCCGTAGTGATATTGCTAAGGACTTTGGGTTAGAGGCTGGCGGTTATGCTCCCCGCCCTCGTTATGTCTTGCCTGTTGATATTGCTGTGCGTATCAACGCTAAGTATCCTAGCGTGGATAATGGTACTCGTTGGGGTACACTTAATCCTCAAGCGGTTATTATCGCTAAGCGTTATGTCTCTCTAATGATGAAGGGTGGCAAGTAATATGTCCTACTCTTTCGATAATGTAAAGACAGACCGCTGGTCTGAGTTGGCTGATGGTTATCAGTCTATGCTAGATGAACTAGCAGAACACGATACAGATGATGTATTCGTTCCCGTTGATAATTTTGATGTAGATGAGGTGCTATAAATGATGACTCGTAAAGACTATGTGTCTATCGCTAAAGTATTAAATGATTACCTAAAGGAATATAATTCCGAATCCCGACCATCATTCGTTGATGAGGTTGATGTGTCGTTAGTTAGTCCGTTTATTACTATGCTAATAAAAGATAATCCTAACTTTGACCGTGACCGATTCTGGGATGCGTGTTTCAGCGAATAAAATAAAAAGCTTGCGTGTTGATCTTGACACGCTCGCAATTTTTTTAAAGATGTCCGATATGTCCGAATTGTACTGTGGTGTAGTTCACATATGCCACGCTCCACATATTGATACTACTGCCCAGTATACTCGACAGTAGCGATTTTATGTGTTATACTTCCAGTATCGAAAATTAAATAAGGAAAAAAAAGATTGGCAACACACGGCGTGTCGCCTTGATTTTCTAGCAATTATCTGCTAGAATACTCGTATTAAACAATAAAGAAAGGTGGTCAAAATGACTACACTAGAAAACGTAAATCTCGGCAAGGTACTTGGTATCTCTGCTATCCTCGAAAATCGTATGGTTCACGATTTTAATAACGGAGGATTAAAGTCTACTTATGGATTAGATACTCGTCAGCGTATGCTGGCTATCAAAATCTTCTTAGGTGGAAATGCTCCTAAGTGTTATTGTGTGGAGTGTATCTAATATGATTATTCTCACATATATCGTTCGTGGCTTAATGCTACTTGCCTTCCCGCCCCTATGTATGCTAATGTATGCTATGGCAAAAGACGTAATGACTTGGGGGCAAGATGAAAACTAAGATAATTGTACTAGGCTTATTGCTTACACTAATTCCCGCCGTTGCTAATGCTCGTGTTTATCACGCTCCCCGTGTTCATCACACAATTAGCCTCGCAAAATCTTATCACTACGGATACACTTATCACCGCTCAACACACCTAAAGTGTGCGTACATTGGCTGCCGTACTCAAACACAGCCCTAACAATGTCAGTGGTCTATGGTAGACTACTGTAAGTAAATCAAACAACAAAGAAAAAGGATAAAAAATAATGACAGACGAAACAACAGGCGTAACTTACCAAATCGGCGACCTATTCACTACACAGCGTAGCAAGGTTACAGGTACTATCAAGGAAATTGTTCCCGTTACCGCAAAGCGTACCCGTGTTAAGTTGGAAGTAGAAGGCAAAGACCGCTGGACGACTTTCTCCGCTAAGTAACTTTAGGCTATAACCTAAACGACCTGAGCAAGTCGCTAAACTGCTCACACTATTACATACACGAAAAGGACAAAGAACTTAAATGATGACACGAAAAGATTATGTTGCAACAGCAGAAATTATTAACTCGTATGGCTCAGAAATTAAAACACAAGTGCTAGAAGATTTAGTAAATGATTTCATCGAAATGTTTGCAGCAGATAACGAGCGATTCGACTCAGACAGGTTTTGGGAAGAATGTTTCAAGAATCTAAACTGATGCAAAAGGTAAAACGAATTCAAGAGCTTAGGCGTAGTAATGCTGCTACGCCTATGCGAAATAAAAAACGCTATGATCGAAAACAAAAACATAAAAATAAATTAGTTGAATAATCAACTAATTTTTCAAAGAGTTATCCACAGGTTTATCCACAAGCAAATGTGATTTTAATCATACCTTTAAGCGTCTCAAAATATGAGCATTACGGCGTGTCGAGTTGATAATGTCAGTGGGGTCTGGTATACTTCCAACTATCAAGAAAAGAAAGGGGCATTAAATGTCTACTATTGCCACATATTGCAAAGATTGCAATAAGCGTTTATCTGATATTTCAGTATATGACGCTCCCTACACTTCCGATTCCACTTGCTGGGAGTGTATCTTCAAGTCCTGCGATAACTGCTATGGTCAAGGAATTACTGGCTGGGTTAGCCCTGATGGTGATTTTGATTTTGATTATTGCGAGTGCAACCCACTATGCCTAACACTAGAGGAGGTCAGATAATGAACCTAGAAGAATACAAGGCTTATATAGAAGCCACACGCAAAGAGTCCACGATGTCAGTGGTCAATGCTATAATTAACTCAACAAAGAAAGAAGGTAGCAAATAATGCTAATCTCAGAAGCCTTAGAAGGCAAATATGTAAAGTCCTCAAAAGGAAATGGACTTATCCAATACGCAGATTTCCGCAAGGATATGCACCACTCAACACCAGAGGGTTACCTCGCTTATGCGTGTAAGGTTCGCCCACACTGGAACGGCGAAGGATTTCCTAAGCCTGATTTCTGGACAACTGTATATGTCGGATTGGATAGTGAATTACTATGACTATTAAAATTGGTGGGCTAGGGCAGGAGATTTCTGCCTACTGTCCCGTATGCTCAGAAAAAATGACACATTGGGCTATTGCCTCAAAGTCTATTCGGTATGAATGGAAATGTGAACCTTGCGAGTTATCTCTCAAATCCGATAAAGATGGCTATGCTCATATTCTAACAGAAATGGCTTACTATGTCTGATAAAATTTTCATATGTGATGAATGTGATACCCTTGCCACAATGTCAGTGCAAGGTGATACAATAACTATAACAAAATGTAAGTGCTTAACGCTTGATTGGAGCAACTAATGAATTACAAGATAACCTGTACCTATGATGAAAGTCCCGTCCCCGTATTCGTCGCACAATACTCAGATGAACTACAAGCACACAAAGAGTTTGCGAAGTTTGTTGATTGGGGTTTGGCAAATGAATACTCAACTGTAAATATGTACACGCCAACTGGCAAGTGCTACACAAAAGTATTTTACCGTGAAGGTCGCAGAGTAGTCGAAAAGTAATGTCAGTGCCCACTGCTATAATAATCTAACCCAACAAAGAAAAGGAAATTAAAATGACAGTATCAATTGAACACAACCTAAAGTTTATCACCGAAGTTGACGAGACTCATCCCGTAGGCCAACGCCTGCTTGGATTGTCTCATGAAGAGCAGGTCCAATTGCTTGAAGGCATGCTAAAAGAATTGGTGGCCCCTACACTTCAACCACGTATTGATGAATTGAATGCTAACGGTACCTATGCCATCCTTAAAGTGGTGGCATAGTGGCTAAACACCCACCTGTAGGATCTGCATCATGGCACTCAGTCTTCGCCGATGATGCATGCAAAATATATCAAGATGCTAACGACGATATCTTCTTCAAGGTTCAAGTAAAGGGACAGCGCACAAAATACTTCTACAATGAAACTGCACACAGTGACGTTGCACGGTATTGTTCTGATGAGCTTGGATTAGCTTATTGGTCCGTATTAAATTAAATTTATAAATGGGGGACGCAATGGATATAGTGATGGCTTACATGTTTGTTTATGGAGGAGTGTTTGCCATCGCTTATTTCATCGGGTTTATTATAGATTTATTTTAACGTGTCGCACTTGACAAACCCCGAAAAATTTTTAAAGAGTTATCCACAGGCTGTGGACAAACAATGTGAGATTAATCACATTTATGAAATCGGACATTACGGACAAATGTATCTATAGTCTGGCATTAAGAATGGACAAGTGTCAGTGGGTTCTGTTATAATTAAACTAATCAAACAAGAAAGAGGTTCAATCATGAATCAAGCAATCAAGCAATCCCCCGTCGGCAATACAGCACACGCTGGTGAAATTGCAGAAGGTTCTGCATCACTCGCTGTCAATCTTCGCACCAATCCTGCATGGCATTCTTTTGCTAATAAAGTATTCTCACAAGATGAGGCTGTTACCACTAAGCAAATGCTTGATGGTGCTAAACTCTCTAATTGGAATGTTCAACTAGAATCTGTTAGCGATTTACTTGCAGATAACTATACAACTGTTAGCGAGAATTTTCTCGTTACTCGTGATAACCCAAATGTAGCAGGACAGAAAGATGTTCTATCTGTTGTCGGTGCTCGTTATAAGACAGTACAGAATGAAGATTTATTCGCATTCGCCGATAACATTCATGATGGCAACGAGGGTGTCGTATGGGAATCTGCTGGCTCTCTCAAGAGTGGTCGAATCGTTTATGGTTCAATGTCAATTCCCCGCACTATGGTGCTTGACCCTAATGGTGCTAACGATGAAACTAAACTCTATCTAATCGTATGGACATCACACGATGGTTCTGTTGCTGTTCAATCTGCAATTACCCCTGTTCGTGTTATGTGTCAGAATACGCTAAACCTTGCAATGAAGCGGGCTAAGCAATCATTCAAGATTCGTCACACTCAGACAGTAGATGGAAAAATTGCTGCTGCTCGTGAGGCTCTAGGATTAACATTCGCATACGCTGATGAATTCGAGAAGCAAGCACAAGAATTGTTCGCTGTTGAAGTTAATAATTCTAAGTTTAACGAAATCATTAACAAGATGTACCCTAAGCCTGAAGCCGATGTAAAGGGCGCAGTAAAAAAGTGGGAGAATAAAATTATCACTATCGGTGACCTATACAATGCGCCACACAATGCGAATATCAAGAATACAGCGTGGGGTGTTGTTAATACTCTCACCGAACGCCTTGATTATCACCGCACCGCTCGCAAGGGTGGAGATTCACTCATGGCAGGTGCAAGCGGATTCGATGCCGTAGTTACAGCAGAAAAAAATAAAATCGTTAAGCAGGTTCTTGCTCTAGCGAAATAAAAATTGCAGGGGGCGAAAGCCCCCTCTCTTTTTTTTCTTGATCACGGCGTGTCGAGTTGACAAAGCTGCAAAAATTTTCAAAGACTTATCCACAGGTTGTGTATAACTAATGTGAGCTTAAACACAGTTACGATCTTACGGCGTGTCGCCTGGAAAATGTCAGTGGCTAATGATACAATAGTGTCTTAATGAAAGGTGAACTGATGAACTGGACTAAATGGGATTATATCTGTACCCAATGTGATGGCAATGTCGAAATGACTCTACAATCTGATGGATTTCCTCACGCTGAAATGTGTCCTAAGTGCTGTATACAGATGACTCTAATGTCAGTGGTAGATGCTACAATTACTCCTATAACCCAAAAGAAAGAAGAACAAACTATGGAAACAACAATCGCAGAGATTTATGACCCACACCTATTAGTTACTTACAAGAAAATCACCAATGGTGAAACTGAATACAAGACCGAAAAGGTTACTGATATTGAGTGGCTACTAGAAAACTCCCGCAAAAATAATGAACGCAATATCGAAATGAATAACAAAGTATTTAAGTTAGAAAATGTTTTGGTTACATATGCCCAAGATGCTGACGAGGATACCTTAGAGGTAATTCGAGAAGTTGCTGATATTTTTAATATCCAACTAACTAAGGAAATCGAAATTATCGGCACAATGTCTTTCTCTGCTACTATCACAGTTCCATTAACCGAGGACTATGATATCGAGTCAATCGCCAATGATAATCTCCAAGTTTCTTCTTGGGGCGGGGACTTTGATGTGTCTGATTATTCTGTCGAAGATGTAAGAGAGGCTTAATAATGATAGTTAAACTACAAGTACCCAACAATGCCCAGATGGGATATGGTCTGGGCAAGGCGATGCAGTATGGCGTGGAATACAGCGTATTGGATAACCTCCAAGTAGAACTGACCTGTACTGATGAAGTTAGATTAACTAAACTTTGTGTAGCCTTTCAGGGCAAGGTCTTAGATGTATCTACAATTCAGCCTGTATCTGGTGATGTTCCTAAGTATGAGGTTCAGTATGCTCGTACCAATAGAAAAATCCCGACACCCCGCAAATAAAATTGACATAGCACCCTCCGCTATGTTATACTTACCAACCCAACAAAGAAAAGGAAACAAAAATGGCTAGAGCAATCTCCGTAAAAGTAGCAACACCGAAGGTAATCAACGCACTACAAGCAAAGTTGGCACAAATCAAATCTGATTATGCTAATCAGGAAGCAAACGAAGCAAAGTATCAAAAGCAGTATGAGAAGTATCGCAAGGCTCTTGCTGATTATGCTATTGCTAATATCAAGAAGGCAACAAATATCCGCACTAACTATCGCCAATGGAATAACTCTCTTAACATTGACTTTGATGTTGATACACAGGGTGCTAATTTCCCTGCTGAACCAAAGCGTGATTTTGAGCAGATGAACCAACATACATACAAGGAAATCTGTGAGGAAATCACAAATGCCTTGTCTATCCTAAAGATGACAGATGAAGAAACTGTCAATGCCACGACAATGAAGTCAATCGCTCGTTATCTCTAAGTAACTAAACAGGCTGGGGGGATTTGATTATCCCCCCACTTTCTGATAGGATACCCCAATGATAATCAACTTCTATCTATTCTGCTTATTCGTAATAACCGCAATATTCGTGATTGGACAAATATTTTAATGGGAGCAAGAACTAACTACACAATTATCACAACCGACAACCCTGAGCAAAACATAAATGTCTACGCACATTGGGACGGCGAAGAATCTGTTTGGCGTATGCAAGAAGCAATCAAGGCTGCTATGCCACGCATCAACGATGAGTCATATGCAGTTCGCATCATCATTGACAAACTAACTGTGCACGGGCGTGATTCAGCAACAGGCTATGGAATCTACATTGGTGCAGAGATTACACACGAGGAAGAATATGAACGGAAAGTAATTGACTTAGTAAATAGGACAGTTTCAGTTGGACAGATGACATTTCCACTAGAGCAATTCGTGGAGGTTCTAGTATGACAACAACAGAAATGTTTGATAGAGTAATTAACACTATCTATGAGGACAACTTTGGACACGTTGACTTCATGGATAACATGGGCGGGGATTGTGATTGCATAATCCATAATGTATTAAACTACTTACATGAATATGAGGTGGCGTAATGCTAGGCTATACCAAAGATGATCTCGATGAAATGATTGATGCTACATATTTAGCAATGCACTATGTGCCCGAAGGTCAAACAAAACTTATGGAAAATTTGGCTGGGACCAATGACTTTCTCCAGGGCCTATGGGCCGAAGGTTATTTTGATTAAATAATCACAGCGTGTCCACTTGACAAAGTGGGATGCAGCTGTTTCAAAAAAAATCGGACATATCGGACATGTGATATTAAACACATTTACGAAGTGATGAAAATCACCTTTACGATGGCTTGACGGGAACGTTTACGATATGATAGGATGTTCCCATGGAAACATTAAGAATATATGAAATAGATTATTCAGTCTCACCTGGTGGGATAAATTCATTTGAGATATATAATGATTTAGATAATGATTACGAAACACCATATCCACTATATGAGACAGAAAGTCTCATAGATGCTTGTAAATGGGCATATAACCAAGGATGTAACTTTACTGTGTATACTCTAGCACAATATCATAGAGAGTTTGAGGAAGATAATATCTCCAACACTCCCGACCAAGTGTTGACCAATGTCAGTGCCTAATGCTACAATATAGCCATACCCAACGAAAGGACATATAATGACAAAGTATCGTGTTTATGCCGATTACACTCTCGAACTCAATATCGAGGTCGAGGCAGATAGTCAAGAATTAGCAGAACAGATTGCTCTCAATACCGAGATTGGCGATTGGTTTATTTCTTCTGCTCAACTAGATTTAGTTAATGCCGAGGTACTCTAATGCCAAACTGGGTCTATAATGGATTAACTGCACAAGGTCCACATGATTCTGTAAATAAACTAAAAGCACAGATGAATACACCGTTTGTTGATTATATTGAAGCCACAGGTGATTTGTCTTATGGTGTTAAGCAGACTAAGTATTCTAATCCTATCTTTAGTTTTAGGAACATCATTGCTCCCACCGACCTTGAAGCATATAAGCAACAACCTGTTCGCTCAGATAAAGATATATCTGACCCTACTTGGTGGGCGGACTTGCAAGAAAAATCTAAGACTGATAATTCATGGTATAACTGGAATATCCGTAACTGGGGTGTTAAATGGGATGTTGCTGTACCTAATGATTCATTAGATTCAGATACATATATGGAAGAAACTGAGGATGAATGGACTGCTTCTGTATATTATAACTTTAATACTGCATGGGGAATTCCAGAACAAGCATTAATTACATTATCATCTCAGTATCCCGACCTTTTGTTTACTTTGTCATATGAAGAAGAAACAGGCTGGGGTGGGGAAATGGAAATCTTACGTGGTGTAGTTATTAGCCATGGTCAATATGATTCCAAGTGTAGAGACTGTGATTCAACAGACACATTAGAGTATTGCGAAGATTGCGAAAATGAGGTATGCTCTGCTTGTGGTTTTGGAAACGAAGAAAACAATAACTGCCCAACACATAAGGAGAATGCAAATGTCTGACCAATTAACTTTAGACCCATACCTAAAGAATCAAGTGGACCTAGGAATGGACGGTGCAGATATTATGCACGGTCATCTTAAGACACTTATGCTTGAGGCGGAGGCTCATCTTGAAGACGCAATTCAGGTTGAAGAAGAATCAGGCGACGCAATTGATTCTATGGAGCGTAAGTACTGGGAGGGTGTTACAGAAGCCTACAGCGAACTGTATCAATTAACTTATGCTATTGCATTTGCAAAGGCGGGTAAGTAATGAAGACTTATCGTATCACTTTTATCTGTGATGAAAAATGGTTAGAGGCTATTAATAAATTTACAGATGTAGATGTATATGAAAACGAAGTATTATACATAGAGCATTTTGAGGAGATTAAATAATGTCATCATCAATGTTTGTACAAACCAATTCATATCTAGATAATCTAAAATGGGAGTTTCCTAATCATGCCCCGTTGGTCCTATTGTACATGTGGGACATCATACGTGATGTCTTTCAAGATATTGAATTATCCGACGGTGATTCTAGTTGGGGAGATATTATCACAGTCCCTGGAACCAAGTTAGAAGATGTGTGGGATAAGTTTATTAAAAATCCCTGGGGCGGATTTGACGTAGAAGAATATGATGTAGTACAATGGTTGTCCGCAGAAGACTTTATTCAAGACTATGAAGAGGAGGAAGAATAATGGCAAGCGAGAATGACAAAGCTCACCGCAAGCTTGTGCAGCTTATCGGACATAGTGAAGTATCGCCTGCTATTTTGGCATACAAAATGATTAATGAATCTAAGTATGTTAACGAATCAACACTGCAGTTCTTGATTAACTACATTATCATGATGGGCACACGTAAGGAAGAGAGCATGCCTCCTACATTGCATGACACAATGGCTGTCTGTCGTGAGTTACACCGCGTTCTGAAGGAGTTGGGCCTAACGAATGCAGGTTCACGATAGCATAAAAAAGATAGGGCGTTCAGGTATCTGCCAAGTCCTACAAGATCCCCGTAGTTGGAGAGCTACGGGGATTTCTTTTTGTTTAAAGATACATTTAAAATCAAGCACGCACGCAAATTTTTGACCAGACATTACGAAGGCGCGGGAATTTCTCTGGAAGTTAAAATCCCTTTACGAATATATAAAATTTTCTATTCATAGGTATTACGAATAGATCAAAAAATCTCTGGATGATATCAAATACATATCATATTTGTCAACCTTTACGAATATGAATAAAATCACATCAAAATAATATAAAATTAATTAAATTCTGATCA
>TBL_comb48_EPIDRAFT_1002629_pt1 | contig 12424 bp, 14 predicted proteins | sample TroBogEpilimnion_37_FD_10681 | JGI IMG/M metagenome (IMG submission 10681)
TCTGAATAGAACTTTTGATGAATATTCTTAAAAAAGTCTTCAAGAGACAGTTTTTCTTCTGTCTCAATTAAGTTTTGGATGTATTGTTTCTGATGAATAGACATGATGTGTTGGTTTTAGCGTCTATTGTTTTTGAAAATAAAAATCAATTTTTCTATGTTTTTAAAAGAACATCTTTGAAAAACATATTTTTCTAGAAGCAGATAATAATCACAGTATATTACAGGATCTACTTTTTGTTTTGGTCTTCGTTGAGCTCTCATAAGACATTTTTTGAAAGCTTCTGGAGTCAACAGTCGCCAAAGGCGACGGCGCTCCGCGCCTATATACATTAATATGTTTTATTCCGCGTGAACCTTCCCACTGCCGTATTGCAGTGAATAATCTATATCTTCAATCAATTCCAAAGCATCTAACTTTACTTTTACATGTGACGATCTTTTTGAGCTCATAATTCCATATTCAACTAACTTTTCATGATGTACAACAAAGTTTCCTTCGTGTTCTGTTAATTCTAAAAAATATTTCATAAAACTGATATCCTGATTAGGATAAAATCTTTCAGCCGCCTTCGGCGGCGGCGCTTTGCGCCTGGAATATCTGTAAAAAATTCTTCAAGATTCAGTTTAGTTTCATTTTGAACCAAGTCTTTAATATATTCTTGTACATTAGTTTGAGTAGACATTGTTGAGGTTTTAATATATGATGGTTCTTGAAATAAAAAATCAATTTTTGTATCTAAAACACACCTGTTTTAGATCTTTCTGTTCGGTTTTGTTCTAGTTGTTTTTCATAATCGGTGTATAATTTGTATGTCTTCTCTAGAAGTAGATAATAATCACAGTATATTACAGGATCTGCTTTTTGTCTAGGTCGTCTTTGAGCTCTCATAAGGCATTTTTTAAATGCTTCTGGTGTCAACAGTCGCCAAAGGCGACGGCGCTCCGCGCCTATATACTTTTGTGTGTTTTATTCCGCGCGCGCCTTCCCACTGCCGTATTGCAGTGAATAATCTACATCTTCAACTAGTTCTAACGCGTTTAATTTTTCTTTAATAGTAGACGATCTATTAGATGTTACAATTCCATATTCAATCAGTTTTTCGTGATGTACGACAAACTCTCCTTCTTGTGTTGTCAGTTCAAGAAAATACTGCATAAAACTGATGTCATAGTCTGAATAGAACTTTTGATGAACGTTCTTAAAAAAGTCTTCGAGAGACAGTTTGTCGCCTGTCTCGATTAAGATTTGGATAAATTGTTGCTGTTGAACAGACATTGTGAGTTTTGAATTTGGAAGATTGTTGAAAATAAATTTCAATTTTTTATAAAAAATCAAAACTGTCGGGTTTTGATTGTTGTTCTAGTTGATGATCTTTTTGTTCAAGTTGTATACTTAACAACCGGACACATCATATTCGAAACAAATGAAATTATTCCTGTTTGTTGACATTTTCTCGAGAATGGTAATAAACTGTTACAATCAGCCCTCCAGAAGTGATGGGGTGTTCAGTTGATATGTTAATACATTTGTTTGCTTGCACAATGATCTTATCGTTTGCGCCAGTATCATTTACAAATACGAAATCTCGACGCCCACCTTGTGGCACGTTTGCAATTGTAGAGGTTCCGTCTTCAATTAGAACGTCGAAAACAGCAGTATTAAGCTGACCTAAACCTATATCAAATGTCCCCGAGACGACAAAATTGTTGTAACCTCTGTATTCTATAGCATCAATGATAGAATTAGGAGGTAACACAGCAAGATTATCGTTTATAATTCTAGAAGATTCAGAGTTTGGAGTATTCACCAAAGAAACAGTCCCAGAAGCGTTCTTAGGAGTATACATGACCATGTGTTTTTGATGGTGTTTTGCATTAAAGTCACCTTTTGAAGTTGGTGTACATTGTGAAATAAGAAATCCAGGCATAATATTTTTTTTAACTTCGTTCACTTTAAACCATATATATATTTATGATGTATAAACAGTGTGTATAAAAAATAACCATATATGTTTAAGTAGAGCTTGATTTAATATTTAATTTTTCTAGACATGGTAAAAATAGTCTTTATGTGCCGATCGGCGAAGCGGCGAATAGCGGACAGTTAAAATCTTTTTCTATTTCGAGCTTCGCCTTTCTGTACCCAGTGTCAAATAAAGAGAGCAAATCTGTGCGAGTGCTGTTAAAGTTGAAAAAGTTATTTTTTTGTGTCAGTTTTATAATATCACAAGAAGAAGATATCCTGTTGACTTTGTCTTCTAGAATAGACTCTGTAAACACGGAGAACATGATGTTTAACAAATCCAACATCACTAGCGGTTTGTGTTTGTTGTTGTCGTAAACTGGTAACGGATTTTTGATATAAACACCAAGAGCTGGGCTTTCAAATTCGTTGATGGCGAACTCTATCGGAAAGTTGTCAGATAACCCTCCGTCTATATATAGTTTGTTGTCTAGCAAGAATGGTTCAAATATAACTGGAAAATTGCAACTCATATGAATGGCATCTATAACCTGTAAATCGGGGTGTGTTGTGTGAGAAATGTACTCTCGTCTGTGGTCTGTCAAGTTGTACACTGTAAAGACCAAGGTCTTTTGAGTTTTTACAAACAGTTCTTCTAAAGTCGGAATATGTGATATCTGGTTTTTAATCATCTGCTCTATGCGTTCTCTGATCGGTAAGAAACTTATTGACGAGTGTCCAGTTAACAGAGTGTTTAACAAGTTAAAAGAAGGTATATTCTTGTATACTTGTTCAAAGCATATATGACTAATTATTTCTATTGGACTGTAACCAATTGAGAGCAACACGGAAATGATTGTTCCTGACGAAACCGCGACATAGGTTTGAATGTTTTTTAGATAAAGTTTTTCATAAATATACTGTAGAGCACCCAGAGATACGACAGCGTTTGTTGAATTCCCTGACAATACCAACGTTTTATGATTTTTTTCGTTCATCTAAAAGTTTTATATTTATTTTTGTGCGTTTAAAACGCTTCCACTCAGTGTGTGACGAATTGTGTGTTTCGCGTTGTTAAACATATAATATACGTATTATATGATGTATATAAAAATTTAAAATGAGTTGTGATGTTTGTATTAAAAAATATACCAACAAACATAGAAGGAAAATAACGTGCCAGGAATGCAATTATGAAGTGTGTAGTTGTTGTTGGGTAAAATACATTATGTCTGTGCAATTGACACCTTGCTGTATGCAATGTAGAACTCCGGTACATATATGCTTATATAAAAATTTAATATCTGCAAAAAAATATGCACATATCGTACGTTCAAGTTTTCAAAAAAAAATACGCTTAGAGGAAGCAAGTATCATTAAACAGCAACATATAAAAGATACATTTCAGTCTACCATTTTAGACGTTATTGGGTGTAGCAAATGCAACAACAGCTTGGGCTCAGAAAACAGAGATAGCGCCGAAGGCGCCGGCCACTTCGTGGGTAGCGCCGAAGGCGCGGCTAGCCCAAAGTTTTCTCAGCTTCTACCTTCAACGAAACCGAATATGTTAGAGTGTGTTTCGTGTGCAGATGTCTTTTGTGCCTTTTGTTTATCTCAACTCGAATCCGACAGAAGCACACACACGTGTGTCATAAAATTAAAACCGTGCCCAAGATGTGTTGCAATCTTATTGAGAAAGAAGATACGGGTTGTGATCAAATGTTTTGTGTTTTATGCAATACGTTGTTTTCTTGGGAAACTGGTTTAATCGTTGACAATGATAGCGCGCATAACCCGCATTACTATCAGTGGAAAAGGAAAACGGGAAAACTTAATAGACATGAACTGGACGACCCCAGAGAGGGTAGATTTTATATTAAATGTGAAAACGATTTTAAAGATCAACAACTCGTGCTTTCTGAAATTTGCATCGGTTTTGGTTTTTCTTCGATATTTAAAGTCGATAAAAAAGAGTTTCTTTTAAGTTTTCATAGTATGTTTTTAACCGTGCTTTTAAATTTGTCTAAATTTTTGGAAAAAGACCCAAATATTCGACACAACCTTCAAGTAAGTCGAATTTCGAATACTATTTCTCTGTCTTTGTGGAAAAAAAAACTGAAAAAACATTTTTATTTGATCCAAAAATATGAAGCTGTTAAATACAATATATTAAAAACCCTAGATAGATTATATACGATGGTGTTAGAAGAAAACCCAAACGACGAGGAAATAGAAAAGCTGTGTTTACAGTCTGTCCAACAAAACGATAATATTTTGATAGATTGAAAATGTACAAAAAAATGAAAAATATTATCTAATTATTATTTCAACATTAATGTTAAAATGACAACAGAGCAATATCAACTTTATGAGCCTATTCAGCATATCTTGGAAAGGCCAGATATGTATGTTGGGTCCAAACAACGAGAAGAAATAGAAGATTATGTTTACAAAGTCAATTTTGACAAAACAGTAGAATGTGCAGGACAGCTGGTTAAAACAAAAATTGACGTTTCTCCTGCTTTTTATAGAACCTTTCTAGAAATATTATCAAATGCCGTTGATAATTTAGAAAGAAAATCAACAAAACCAATGTCTTATATAGAAGTAGTGTTAACAAAAGACCAAATAAGTGTTACAAACGACGGCGCAGTTATTCCTATAACTATAAACGACCATGGAATATATAATCATTCGTTAATTTTTGGTCACTTGCTAAGCGGGTCTAACTACGATGATAACAAAACCAGATTCACCGCCGGAAGAAACGGTCTTGGTGCAAAGTTAACAAACGTGTTGTCCAAAGAATTTACCGTAGAAGGGGTTGACCCTGACCGCGGTTTAAAACTTGTTCAAACCTGGACAAACAACATGAAAGACACAAGCGGTCCAAAAGTAACAAAAAGCAAGACGACTAACGGATATACAAGGGTAACATGGAAACCGGATCTCAAATGGTTTGGTATGTCGACGATAGATAACATAATAATCGAATATTTATCAGCTTCGTGTGTATATTCTGCTATGACTGCTGGTACAGTAATTTCTAAACCTTTAAAAGTAAAGTTGAACATTCTATCAAAGAACGGTGATCTTGTTCACTTTTTTTTGCCCAATAAATTTGACACTTTTTTTGATTTGATGTCGACGTGCCAGGCGCAGACGGCAGAGCGGTTAAAAGAGTTGCTCAAACTACAGGATGAACACTGTAAAGTGATCGTTACACCTTCTGTTGGCGATAGTGGATTTGAGGTGTTTTCTTTTGTCAACGGCATTCGAACAAAAAACGGAGGTAAACATGTAAACGCTTGGGTAGACGCGATCTTCAAACCACTTGTAGAAAAATTAAACGGATCCGGTAAAAACGAAACTTCCAAACTTACAATCAAAGATGTAAAACCGTTTTTTCGTCTTCTTGTGGTTGCAAGAGTAGTAAATCCAATGTTCGACAGTCAAGAAAAAAACGAACTCAAGACACCAGTTCACGCAACCCCTATTTCTTCAGACAAAATAAAAAAAATACTATCATGGAGCATAAAAGATGCAATCAAAGGTCTAGCAAATAAAAAAGAAAAACGAACTGTTGCAAAAAACCTTACCGCTCTCCCCAAACTCTCGATAGACGGTTATGAAAAAGCAAACAACGCGGGAAAGGCCAAAAGTCAAGAATGCTCTCTTATCATATGTGAGGGGCTTTCTGCAAAAACTTTTTGCGTTGAAGGTGTTACTCGTGGCATCCCCGGTTTGCCAGGCAAAGGCCGAGACTATTATGGAATCTATCCTTTAAGAGGAAAGTTGCTCAACACACAAAATGCAACTCCTTCGGCGATTGCCAAAAACACTGTCATTGTAAATCTTATGAAAATATTGGGACTCGAGTATGATAAACCTTTCAATATCCAAAAATTAAACTATGGGAGAGTAATTATACTAACAGATGCCGACACAGATGGTATACATATTGAAGGATTGTTGTTGAATTTTTTCCACTCCTTGTTTCCGAAATCTTTGCAAGCCGCTCCGTCTTCTGCATTTATAATGAGTATGAAAACGCCGCTTGTCAAAATAGGCACAGATCAATACTTTTTCGACGACCGGGCGTGGAAAACCTACTGCAACCTGCAAGATGTCAGCAAGTTGAAAAACATACAATATCACAAAGGGTTGGGTACTATAAAACAGTCAGACGTTGCTAAAGTGTTTGGTAAAAAAATGGTTGTTTTTGTGCAAGATTCAAAAACAGATGCTGCTTTTAAAGTTGCGTTTGGAAAGGACTTTAGTGACGAAAGAAAAAAACTGCTTACAAGATTTTCTACTCTTCAAGACAGCGATCGATATTTGTCGCTAGATGCAACAAATATGCCACAAATAGTGTACTCCCTAACCGACTTCTTAAGTACAGAGTTGCCCAAGTTTCATCATGATGATTGCAAACGCTCTATTCCCAGTGGTATAGACGGGCTGAAAGAATCACAACGAAAAATAGTATATACAGCCAAACTTAGAAAGTTAAAAGAAAAAATTAAAGTTGCACAGTTTGCAGCTGCCGTGGCAGAAAACACTTCATATCATCATGGCGAACAAAATCTTGCAAACAGCATTATCAACCTGGCACAAAGTTTTGTCGGAAGCAACAACCTGCCCCTGTTTTCAGAAGAAGGTATGTTTGGTACAAGACTCGAAGGAGGAAAAGATGCCGCCAGCCCTCGTTATATCTTTACAAAAAAAAGAGAATATTTTGATGCCATGTTCCCAGAGGAAGACGACCCTTTGCTTTTACGCAGAGAAGACGACGGTGTGTTAATCGAACCCTATTATTACATTCCTACTATTCCTCTGTTGCTTGTTAACGGCTCGATGGGAATAGGCACAGGGTGGTCTAGTTTTTGTCCTTGTTTTAATCCTGACGATATCATTGATATCGCAGCTCTATGGATGAACAACGACAAAAAAGAGTTTGCCAAAAAAGTCAAAACACTTGTTCCTTGGTATAGGGGGTTCGTGGGAAAAATACAAATAACAGAAAACAACTCCACAAAATTTATAACATCCGGTATAATAAAACGTACAAACTCTGGAACAATCATATCTGAGCTACCAGTCGGGGAGTGGACTTCAAACTTTACTCGTTGGCTATCGGATCAAAACATCGATTTTAATGACAGATCAACTCCACAAAATGTCGCAATTGAAATAAAAAACAACATACCCTTAGATGATTTTAAAAAAAAGCTAACAACAAATCTGTCACTAGACAACGTTGTCGTGTTTGATGAAAAAGAAGACATTACCGAGGTAACCATAACAAAAATCTTTAACATGTGGGGAGAAGAAAAACTGAGAATATTAAATTTGCGAAAGTCCACAAAACTAAAAAAGCTCCAAAACGATCTAGATCTCTTGAAGGCTAAAAGAGAATTTATTCTTCAAGTAAAAGCAAAAAAAATAGATTTAACGACAGATTTGCCTACGATAATAAACAAGATTAAAAAAATTACTCCGAATGAATCTTATCAAACGTTTTTATTAGAAATGAACGTTAGGTCCTTAACATTAGAAAAAAGCGAAGAGATCTTTAAAAAAATATGTACAACAATTGAAGAAATTGATATATTATCAAAAAAAGAAACACGAGAAATATGGTTTGAAGATGTAAACCATCTCCTCTCGTTTTGGTAATGTTTGAGTTCATTAAATTTTTATGTTTAAAAAAAATATATATTTTGAAACTTATAAGTTTCAAAAGCTAATAAATGTTAGTAGTTACATTAAATTTACATTAAATTTTGCAAAGCTAATAACGATTAAGAGTTACTCGCTTCGCGGGCGCCCGCAAAGTGGCCGGCCACTTTGCGGCTAGCCCTGTAGGGGCCGGCCGCTGCGCGGCTAGCCCTGTAGGGGCCGGCCGCTGCGCGGCTAGCCCTGTAGGGGCCGGCCGCTGCGCGGCTATAAAGTTGTATTTACATTTGATTTTGCATATATCCAACACTCTGTGTGTTGTAACTGTTTGGCCATTTCGACTACATTTTTTCCTAAAGGGCAACCTATCTTATGAGCTCTTATTAAACAGTCTATATGGTTGTTTTTTGTAGCCACTAGACAAGATTCAAAAGAAAATTTCACACAGCACAGAGCGTCGTTACGTTGAACACTTTTGTTCGATGGCGGCTCCGTAGCCACGAAGCGGCCGGCCCCGTAGGGGCTAGGGGCCGCCGGTCTCGCCGATCGCTTTGCGGTTAATACATTTTTTTGATCAGAGATTCGAGAAGACATGTTAGTAGGGGTTAGTAAAACAAAACATTTAATATTGTATTAAGAACGTAACAATAAAAATCAAATATTTTTCATTTTATATTTTAATCGAAGATTAAGATTGCAGAAATTGGAAAACTAAAAAATGAAAAGACGAAAACAGAAATAAAACAAATATAAATTCCGCAACATGAAATGTAAAGAGTGTACCATTGACAATTTTATATCATGTTTAACAGCTTCTAAAAACGGTCATTTGGAATGTCTCATTTATGCTCGTTCAAAAAAACAACCATGGAGCAAACTAGTAGATGTTAATTTACCTAAAAAACAACGGGTTTATGCAACAGAACTTGCCGCAAAGTTTGGCCATATAAACTGTTTACGATACGCACGTGAAAACGGGTGTCCTTGGATTTCAAGACTGTTAGAGGTTGCTGCTAACAACAAACAGGTTGAATGTTTCAAATATGCATATGAAAATGGTTGTAAATTACCAAAAATAAACATATGCGATATAGCAGCAGAAAATGGTTGTTTAGAATTACTTAAATATGCACACGCTAAAGAGTTTAGTTTTGCATCTGCACGTATACGTGATATAGCAACACGAAACGGACATTTAGACTGCCTTATTTACGCTCGTGAAAACGGGGCTGTCTGGGAAACAAAAACATGTGTTATCGCTGCAGCGAATAACCATTTAAACTGTTTACGATACGCACATGAAAACGGGTGTCCTTGGGACGAAGAAACGTGTGATTTTGCAGCATGCTGGGGGAGCATAGAATGTCTTACTTATGCTTTTGAAAACGGGTGTGGATGGGACGAGAAAACGGCTTATTTTGCAGTTTTGTACGACAGATTAGAGTGTTTTAAATTTATATGCGAAAACGGGTGTAATTGGGACGTATCGGTATGTGTAAATGCTGCAATAGATAACGACAACGCAGATTTTCTTTCTTATATTTGTTCACAACTATCTGATACTGTTGATAACGTTCTAGAACAAGAGTCCATTCAAGAGTATAAAACGTGTACTTGTATAGTTTGTTTTGATAAAATTGTTCCAGATCAAATTTTTACCATGCAATCACAAAATATGTTGCAACGAATGTTCTGTAAGACTTATCCCTTTTAATAAATGTGCAATGTGCAGAGCAGAAATAAAAAAAAGAGAAGCAATGACTATAGAAGATTTACAAAAACTTGAAGATTCCAATAAGAATACGTCTTTTTAGACAATACATTAACCGCTTCGTAATCTGCACATAATATGTATATTTTTAATTTTAAAATTAAAAATCACAATAGTTTAGTTTTTCTAAGTTATTATTTTAGAAAACCCGTTTTTATACCCGCTTCGCGGCCGGGCCCCTGCGGGCTAGCCACAAAGTGGCCGGCCCCTGCGGGGCTAACAAAATGTGATATATTTCTATATTAAGAGTTAAATCAAAAATTTTAAAAGTCTACAATATTTGAAATATATTGCGAATAAAAACGAGATAACATAAAATGCAACAATATTTCTTTGAAGAAGTTTTTAAACTTTTGCCCACCGATAACAAACAAATTGTTAAATCTTCGTGTCCTCACGATAACACTTGTTGCGACGAGGGGGACAAAAAAATATGTATAGACTGTGGAGAGCTTTTACAAGAAAGTTTTACGTTAACAATGCATTATAATAGTGGTTTGTGTATGACAAATCGAAAAACGACAGACCCTTCAACTTTCACTGGTATTCCAGATTTTGTAGATAGAGATTTGAAAGAGTTAACTACAAAAATATATGAGGTTGCAACAGACAAGAAACATTTTAGGAATAAAACCAAAAAAGCCATCTTGCTGGCATGTTTGCACCGGGCTTCAGTTTTAAAAAAATCTCCAATATCATATTATGATTTATTAGAAATGTTTAAACTCAAACAACACGAAGCGAATAACGGATTCACTGTATTATCGAGCAATATACCAAAAAATTCTGAGTATTTTGTAATATTTGATCACACCAGAGAAGAAATAATAAGTATAAATTCGAAGCTAAAACATCTTCAAATAGAAGATAAAGACTCTTGTTTGTTTCGTCTTGTTGTAAATACTTTTTTATTATTGAAAAAAAACAGCAATGCTGTAAACAACTCTCAATACACGTCTGTAATTTGTGGTTGCATTTACTTTTGGATTGTTCATTATTTACATAAAAGTATTGATATAGATACTTTTACCAACCGAGCAAACGTGTCAAAAACAACTCTGCTTAAAAACTATACAACTGTGTGTGATGTTGTTTTTAACTCTATCATGAAAGAGCTGTTTTCCGAGTTGTTAAAAAAATGTGTACAAGTTCGGCTAGAAAAAAACCACACATATAAAACCAAAATTCCGAAAAAAAATACACCTGCAGAAGAGATGATATACAACCCAGAGGAAAAATGTATTATTAGAAGCCCTTTTGATGTTTCTAATATAACAGGTGAAATTAACGGAAATATTCTTCCTCTGGATTCGGTCAACGACATCTTAGAATGGAATTTATTATTGAACAAATGTTATTATACTTCTACAACAAAATTTATATTATATGTGTTGTTGATAAAATCGTGTGGCAAAGATATGTATTTTGATTTCTCTAAATTTGACAAGTACAACGCGACAAACGGAAAAGAAGTTTTAAAAGGGGTGTTGCTGTCAAGATTTGATCTCGATGTTTAAAATATTTGATTTTACAAAAAATGCAAACATAAATAAAACATACATAAATAAAAAATAAAATGAATAACATTCAACAACATGTTTCAAAAATTTACTTCTTTTTCACTACAACATCTGGTCTTATCTTTTCCCTTTGGCGTCGCGCGCTTTCGGTGGCGCTAAAGAGTCTCACTTCGCTCGCGTGTGCGCCACCTGCGGTGGTGGCGCGGTGCTCGCGCTTCGTTATTCAACAACAACCAGCTATTAAACTTGCAAAGTTACCAGTTTACATCAATGGTAAACTTAATCCAACATTGTTATCAAATTATGTTAGAAAATCTTGTGGAACTGTAGACAATATAAACATATTTTATAAAGACAGCAGAAATACATCTCATTCGAGTTCACGTACTACTGCTCGCGCTAATGTAGAAGATCTAGTTATTAACAGGCTCTTATTAGATAATGCTAATGCATATGAAAATGAAAGCCTGCTACAGTTGAATCATGAAAACATAGAACGTGTCTTATACACTGGTTGTGATATAGATTTTTTTATATGGATAACACCACTGTTTGTCACCAAACTAAAAACTGTATGGGTTAACATAGAACAGTTCAGAGTTTACGATGTCAAAAAAATGTTTTCGGATCTATTAAACGGATTAGAATACATGAAAGCTCGCAACGTTGCGTCTGGTGTGATTCATGAAGACAACTTGGCTTACAACGGTCAATCTTGGTACATAAGTGGTATTGTTAATGCAACAAAAAAAGGAGAATGCGCCTCTGGTGTATATACACCGTCTTCTCTTAAATCACCAAGATATATAAGTTTAGACGACGAAGAAGATCTACAATATATTCCTGAAGACGATCTTTGGCAACTTGTTTTAATGTATGTCATTACTTATTATGGGTTCAACCCTTTCCAACCTTCAGAAACTCGTTTCAAAAACACCACATTATTGAACAGCGGATGGGACCTGTTGAGAAGAATTGCAAACGGAGAGTGTCAAGAAATAACCCTTACAACTAGAGCAGACTGTTTTGGTCAAATACTAAAAACGTTGTTGTTATCTAAATTTTTAAACTGTACTAGCTATAATTTGTTTCGATATATCATAGAAAACAATGGAACAACAAACACACAAGGATTAAACGTATTAGTAGATCAAGAATCAAGAGCTAGCATAGAAAAAGCGCAAGAACAAAAAGACATTGTCAGCGTTAACATCGATCAGTATATAGAAAAATTCAAAGAATGTGAATGTATCATTTGTTTTTCATATACAATCAAATATAGATTTCTAAATTGCAAACACGAAATATGTTGCGATAGTTGTTTCCAAAAATTAGAAAACAAAAGATGTCCAATGTGCAGAGAGCCCATTGTGAAATGTGAAACATTAAGTACAGAGTATATAAATCTACTTAATGAAGAAAGAAAAAAAATATATTTTCAAATCGCATCTTTTTAATTTCACGCACATTTAAATTTCAATACTAATAA
>TBL_comb48_EPIDRAFT_1002630_pt1 | contig 12424 bp, 12 predicted proteins | sample TroBogEpilimnion_37_FD_10681 | JGI IMG/M metagenome (IMG submission 10681)
CAAGGCGTTCCGGCTCAGTTCAATATTCGTGGCATCCCTACCCTGATTTTGTTCAAGAACGGTACTGTTGCCGCTCAAAAGGTAGGCGCTCTGGCCAAGTCCCAATTGACTGCTTTTATTGATAGTCATCTCTAAATAGTTGCAGATCACAGGCTCACTGGGTGGGCCTGTAGTTTTTCTGGGTTTTTAGTCCTTTCTAGAGGAAATTTAGTGTAGTATGGCTTTATTCAGTATTTCAACGCACTTACCAGTGCTCCGATTTCCCGCAATTTACTCCCCCTTCTTTTAGCAAATACCCAAAATTCTTTTTTCTATCTAGTCTTGATCAAGACTAGCGATCTCCCAAAACCAAATCCACAAATTCATCTTTATCTATATCCGAGAACCACATGCAATTAACTGAACTCAAAGTCCTCCACGTTTCCGCTCTGCTTGAAATGGCAGCTAGCTTGGAGATTGAAAACACGCAACGGATGCGCAAACAAGAATTGATGTTTGCCATTCTGAAAAAACGCGCTAAAGCTGGTGAAATGGTTTTTGGTGACGGTACTTTAGAAGTTCTGCCAGATGGCTTTGGTTTCTTACGTTCTCCTGAGGCCTCTTACATGGCTTCTCCAGACGATATCTATATCTCTCCTGCACAGATCCGCCGCTTTAACCTACACACAGGGGACAGTGTTGAAGGTGAAGTACGAACACCTAAAGATGGCGAGCGTTACTTTGCATTAGTCAAAGTCGACAAAATCAACGGTTTGCCTCCTGAGGCACTCAAGAATCGCATCATGTTTGAGAACTTGACGCCGCTTCACCCAAATCGAACGATTTTGTTAGAGCGTGATATCAAGGCAGAAGAAAATCTAACAGGTCGCATCATCGACATGATCTCTCCGATCGGCTTTGGCCAACGCGGTTTGATTGTGTCTTCACCGAAGTCCGGTAAGACGGTGATGATGCAGCATATTGCTCACGCGATCGCTGCTAATAATCCAGACGCGATCTTGATCGTTCTCCTCGTTGACGAACGCCCTGAAGAAGTAACCGAGATGCAGCGCTCCGTTCGCGGTGAAGTCGTGGCCTCTACTTTTGATGAGCCAGCAGTTCGTCACGTTCAGGTAGCCGAAATGGTGATTGAAAAAGCCAAGCGCTTAGTAGAGATGGGTAAAGATGTGATCATCTTGCTTGACTCGATTACTCGCCTTGCTCGCGCATACAACACGGTTATTCCTTCATCAGGCAAGGTATTGTCTGGTGGCGTGGATGCCAACGCATTACAACGCCCTAAACGCTTCTTTGGCGCTGCTCGTAACATCGAAGAAGGTGGCTCACTCACTATCATCGCTACCGCTTTGATTGAAACGGGCAGCCGTATGGATGACCTCATCTACGAAGAGTTCAAAGGTACCGGCAACATGGAAGTCCACCTTGAGCGTCGCTTAGCTGAGCGTCGTGTTTACCCATCAATTAACCTTAACAAGTCCGGCACACGCCGCGAAGAGTTACTGGTTAAAGCTGAAAATCTGCAAAAAATCTGGGTTTTACGCAAGCTTTTGGCTGATATGGACGATATCGAGGCAATGAACTTCATCGTTGATAAACTCAAATCCACCAAAAATAACGGTGAATTCTTTGACTTAATGCGTAAAGGTGGCTAAAAAGGGGCAGTTTTAGCCCTTTTTAGACTACAAAACCGCGCTTTGTTGTTGATTTCATGGCATAATTTCGCTTTTACCGACTTACCAACCTGGGAAAGTATTTAAGCCAATTTGGCTCAAACGGCTACCCGCTCATAGGACTCAAAATGAAACCTGGCATTCACCCCGAATATCGTGAAATCGTCTTTGTAGACGTTTCCAACAACTTCAGCTTTAAAACTCGCTCCACAATGAACACTAGAGAGAAAATCAAGTGGGAAGATGGTAATGAGTATCCATTGGCCAAGATCGAGACTTCATCAGAATCACACCCTTTCTATACTGGTACCCAGAAGATTATGGATACCGCTGGTCGTGTTGAGAAATTCCGTCAGAAATTTGGTACCAAAGCAGTTGCTAAGTCTACTGGTGATGGCGTTGCTAAAACAGCAGAGAAAAAGGCTGCTGCAGCAGAAGCTAAGGCAGCAGAAAAACCTTCTAAAAAGAAGGCTTAATCTAGGTTTAGGAACAGACTTACTCGTAGCAGGAATTTTGGGGCGCTAACCCCCTCCCTGCGAGATAATGAAGGCAGCGTTTGCTGCCTTTTTTATTACCTCAGAATTTACTTGCTCCCCCTAATTAGCTAATGGTCAAACTTACCGCCGCCGCCACCAACTCAATTCCGCGCATCATTATTTTTGCGCTGACTATAGTCTATGGTTTTGCTGGTCTATTTTTCCGTGATCCCTGGAAGAACGAGGATGCAATTGGTTTTGGCGGTATGTGGACACTCTTTCGTGGTAACTCGCTCGATTGGATTGTTCCGCATCTAGCAGGACGCGATCTTTCTTTGGGTGCGCCACTTCCATATTGGATGGGTGCGATCCTCATTGATCTCTTTGGTTCTTGGATTGGCGCAGCTAATGCTGCTCGTCTGTACTCTGCTATTTGTTTCTTTGCTGCAGCCTTAGCTATTTGGTATGCAACGTATCTTTTAGGTCGCAGAAATGAAGTGCAACCGATGGCACTTGCTGTGGGTGGTCAACCCAATCGCAAAAGCTATGGCATGACCCTAGCTGATGGTGCCTTGCTTATCTTCTTAGCTTGCGTTGGTCTTGCACAGCGTGCTCATGAGACTACGCCAATGATGGCGCAGTTAATGGGTATCAGTATTGTTCTCTACGGCACTGTACGGGGCTTAGATAAGCCATGGCAAGGCGGTCTTTGGACTGGTCTGGGCATTATCATCGTCGCCCTATCGAGCAACCTCACACTCAGCTTGATTGTGGTCACCTCAACCATCATTGCGGTAATTGCTAGTAATGCCAAGTTACGTTTTCGTTGGACACTGACTAGTACAGCTTTAGGTTTAATTGGTTTTGCGATCTGGCCCATCTTGTGGCAACTAGGTCACATCACCCCTGAGTGGCGTCATATTGCTGAACAAGGCTGGCGCAATATGCCAGAGATGCGCTCAGCACCTTCTCTTGAGTCTCTCTCCTTCTTGAGTGTCAACTTCTGGGCTTATGCCTGGCCTGTCTGGCCACTAGCTTTTATTTCTTTGGCTCACTGGGGTCGCGCTAAAGCTGCAGGCGCTTGGCGAGCCCCGCACCTTGCCATACCGCTGAGTTTGTTTATTGGCTGTTTCATTTATGTTCTCTTTCGTGAGGAAGCGAATGAACATGACTTGATGATTTTGATTCCGAGTTTGTCGATCATTGCCGCCTTTAGTTTGCCGATTCTCAAACGCAATCTCATCAGCTTCATTGACTGGTTTGCGATTTTTAGCTTCACCTTGATTGCATTAGCCATTTGGATTATTTGGCTGGCCAAGGTCACTGGCTATCCAGAAAGTACTGCTGCTAATATTGCTCGCCTACTTCCCGGTTTTCAAGGTCAATTTAATTGGCTCGCTTTTATTGTGGCGATTGTGATTACGGGTGTGTGGGTGTTGGTAGTGCGCTGGAGAACCTCACGCGCCCCAAAAGTAATCTGGCGTTGCCTGATTATTTCTGCATCGGGTACCACTTTGATGTGGGTCTTGTTGATGACTTTATGGCTTCCTACGATCAACTATGCCAAGACTTATCGCCAAGTGTCAGCGCGTCTCTCGCAAGTAGTCGCTAAAGAATCTGATTGCATTGATACTACTAATATTGGTCCGGCGCAACTAGCGTCCTTCTCTTACTTTACCAAGCTGACTTTACGCGATGATTCAAGTTGCCATTGGATGTTGACTCATAATCAATCTGAGGCAAGAGCTTACGCCAGTCTGAACAATAAGAAATTAACCCTGCTCTGGGAAGATCGCCGCGCATCTGATCGCGATGAACGACTCAGACTCTATCAAGTCAGCGCGGAGTAATGGGTGTTGCACTTTAAGTTATCGCGCCTGCGCGAAGATATTCCTGCTTTGCTAAAACTCGCTGGCCCTCTTCTGGTTGGTCAATTGGCAGTCATCGCATTCGGTGTTTTAGATACCGCGATGACCGCACGCTACTCTGCAGATGACCTTGCTGCACTGGCTATGGCTTCTGCGATCTTCATTAGCATCTATGTAGGTCTGACTGGCGTTATCTCAGCACTCGCCCCAATTGCGGGACAACTTTTTGGCGCCAAACGTTTTGATGAAATCGGTGAAGAAGTCCGCCAAGCCACTTGGCTAGCATTAGGCCTCACTGTCTTGGGCTGCTTTGTTCTTATGAATGCCGACTACCTCCTGGCCATCTCCAGAATCAAACCGGAGATCGAGGATAAGGCCAGGTTGTATCTCAACATTTTGGCGCTCGGCTTACCAGCTAGTATGGGCATGCGCGTACTGATGGCACTACACAATGCCGTCTCTCGTCCTGCGGTGATTACCGTGGTGCAATTAGTTGGTCTTGGTCTGAAGTTGCCTCTCAATCTACTCTTCATTTATGGTGGCTTGGGGATTGAAGGTATGGGCGGTCCAGGGTGCGCGGTTGCCACTGTCATCATCAATTGGTGCTGGCTCATCATTACACTCAGCTTTGTGTTGATTGACCGCTTCTATAGGCCCTTCAAAATCTTTAGTCATTTCAGCAAACCGGATTGGCATCGCATCTGGGCGTTGCTCAAGCTTGGCACCCCCATCGGCTTTAGCTATCTGATTGAGGTGACTTCCTTTACGTTTATGTCTTTGTTTATTGCGCGCTTAGGCACTACTGCACTAGCAGGACATCAAATTATTGCCAATATGGGTACGGTCATTTACATGGTGCCGCTCTCATTGTCGATCGCAACCATGACTTTGGTGTCACAATCTATTGGTGCGGACAAACAAGAGCGCGCTGAAGAAATTGGTTGGTCTTCTGTGTTCTTTACCACCGTGTTGTGCATCCTCATTGGCATTGCGGTTTGGGTCTTTAAGTTTGAACTCTTAGACTTGTACGACCCGCCCGCAGAAGTGAAGGTATTTTCTGTTCCGCTATTTTTGTTTATTGCTTTTTACCAAGTCTTCGATGCGCTACAAGTGACTGCAGCATTTATCCTGCGCGCTTATCGCATCGCTTTTTGGCCAATGCTAATTTATGCTGGCTCACTCTGGGGTGTAGGCCTAGGTGGTGGTTATCTCATGGGCTTTAATGTATTTGGCAATACCCCAGCATTTTTACAAGGCGCCAATGGCTTCTGGGCTGGCAATAGCTTGAGCCTTGGATTAGCTGCTTGCTTTTTACTCTATCTATTTAGAAGAACGGCTGCACGCTTTGAAAGAACACATCCGCAGGTTCAAGTCTAAGGACTGATTTCAGTTTTTCTTTGCCTTACTTTACTAAGTTATAGCCACCATTCGGGCTTGATGTGCGGTTGCCTGAACTAGGTGCACCGTAACTAGGAACTTGATTACCCTTGGCATACATACACTGTTGATATGCAATGTTGTACTGAGCCTGCGCTTGATTTTCTTTTCCGGAAGCATTCATAGCGCCAATTGCGGATCCACCTAATAGACCAACACCGGCACCGGTACCGACACCAGCATGACTACCGCCACCAATCACCGCTCCAGCAGCGGCGCCTAATGCAGCAGCGACGGCAGCACTGGTTGCGGCATCTTTCAGCGCAGCATTGCTGGAATCTTTAATCGCATTGGAAGCAAAGCCGCGGCACTGCTGATCTTCTTGCTGGAAAACTTCAAACGGCTTACCTTCGCGCGGCATTACTGCAATGGTTGGACCGGTTGGCGCTGATACACAAGCTACCAATGAACTGATCAGCGCTGCAGACAGAATTAAACGTTTCATTACAAATCCTTCTTTACTCAATTTTTTACTTGTTATGGATGATTAGTTATTGGGTCTTTGTGGCTTTACACTGCTCGATGGCGGAATGGCCGGTTGGGCCTGCCAGCCTGAGGAACACTCTTGTACGTATGGGAAAAATTGCCCACTTGCTTGGCAAAAATACCAAACCGCTGGTTGGGGTTGTGACGCCAAAACCATTGGTTGTGGTGGCGAATAAGCTACTGGCNCCGTATAAACAACTGGAGGTGAGTAATAACCTGCATACGGATAGCCGTAAGGGCCGCCATAGTAAGCACCACCATAAGCCCAATTACCGCGCCAACCCCTGGNCCNTAGTGACCANCTGGACGCCAACCGCCGCCATAGCCACCGCCGACAGAGACATTCCAGCCAACATGACCCGCTTGGGCAGCCACCGGAAAAACGGCAACTAGTCCTGTAAGCGCCAAGCCCAGCACGATGTACTTTTTAAACTGTTTCATATTTGACCCCTCTATTTGGTCAGTTGTCACTTTTAAGTCTACGCTTAGTCAGCCCTTTTGGTAAGACTGCTTACTAGGCTTTATTAGTGAATATTCTTATCTATTTAACGCTTCAGAAAATACTAAGCTGACAAGAAAAGTACTTATTTCTTAATCGACTTTAGCCCCAGACTGATGGACAACCTTAGACCATTTATTGGCTTCAGATTGGATCAATTTAGCCAGCTCTTTGGGGCTGCTGGGGGCTGGCTCTAAGCCGCCCTCTAGAAGTCTATTGCGAACCTGAGTGTTATTGAGGGTTTGGCGCGTGAGCTCGTTTAAGCGCCTTTGGACTGAAGCAGGTAGATTTGCAGGCGCCATTAAAGAGAACCAGGATGTCGCCTCAAAACCATGCAAACCCTGTTCTGCTAGCGTCGGAATATCTGGAGCTGCCGCAGAGCGTTTTAAAGTGGTTACACCCAAAGCCTGCACTTCACCGGCTTTAATTAGCGGCAAAGATGAGGATAGATTATCAAATAGCATAGTAATTCGACCGCTGATTAAATCAGGCAAAGATTGTGCCCTACCTTTGTAAGGGATATGTCTGATCTCAATCCCAGCCATCTCTTTGAATAACTCACCAGACATATGTAAGGAAGTTCCGACACCGGAAGAGCCAAAGGTGAGTTGATTGGGTTTTGCTTTAGCCATTTCAATCAACTCATGAAAATTATTCACGCCGAGACGTTTATTGACGATCAATACATTAGGCGTGCTAGCCAAGAAACTAATCGGCGTGAAATCCTTAATCGGATCGTAAGACATCTTTTCATAAAGAGTCCCATTAATAGCATGAATGCCCACCGTGCCAATCAGCAAGGTGTAACCATCAGGATCACTTTTAGCTACCATATCTGCACCGATATTGCCGCCAAACCCAGGGCGATTCTCTACTAATACTGGTATACCTAAGTTCTCTTGCCAACTTTGTGCCAGAACGCGCGCTAAGACATCAGGAGCGCCGCCAGGAGTGAAGGTGACAATGATGCGAATAGGCTGTGTGGGCCAAGTCGATGTATTGGGCTTTGATTGGGCGCTAGCTTGAAAGCTGACCAGCAAGCTACTCGTGAGCAAGCTAGCAAAGAGGTTCTTCACTACTGTGGATAAATGCAATGTTGACAAACTTAAAATCCAAAACGAGTGCGCAACCAAATCCATCCATCGTATTTGACAGGATCATCAGTACAAGGTCCGATGCCACACTCTAATAAAGTTGAGACCAGATTAGCCAAGACCAAGAGCAGGAATAGGAGGACTAAGGTATTGGCAAACCAGGAGCGTGAGCGAATCTCACGATTAGGCAGCATTAACAAAATAGCTTGCCCTGCCAATAGGCCGACATAACCAACAAAAGCCCAAGTATAAAAATGTAGTTCTAAGAATGTTGCGCCGTACCCTTTATCACCGGGCAATACATGCAGAAGAACTTGACGTAATGAAACCATCATGCCCACCAGGCCACCCATGATGCCCCACCCGTAATGCGCCGAGTGAGCACCGAAACGAATATTGAGGACTAGCGCAAAGCCAATGATCACAAATCCCATGCGCTGCATTAAACACAGCGGGCAAGGTAATTCACCAAAGTAGAGTTGATCAACAAAAGCGTAGGATAGGACTCCAACCACTGCCAATAAGGCAAGTTGATTACCAAGTCCGGCAAGCGAAGGAAAGGATTGTTTACTCACAGGCTAATATGAAGATGAGTGGTGGCGTGGATTTGAAACCAATACACCAAAATAAGTGTCGTTACCGCCAAGAGCGCTAAGCCTGCAAAACGCCGATCAAACCAAACTAAAACGAGTCCGATAAAAGCTGTTAGAAAAGGGAGGTACATATACATAAAAGGATTCTATCCTAGGATGATTAACCCTAGGCAGATACAAAAATAGACTTACTGCAGAGTATTTTTGAAGGCAGGCAGCATTGGCATAGCCAAAACCTCAATGCCCTCTTCTCGCAAGGCCTCAGCCTCGTCTATGGTGGTCTGACCACGAATGCTGCGCTCAGGAGATTCTTTGTAATGAATTTTGCGAGCTTCCTCAGCAAAAGAATTGCCGACATCTTCAGACCGGCTCATAAGGTCACGCATGCCCTTTAAGAAGGCAGCCTGAACCTGTGCCTCCAATTGACCATGATCGCTGCCTGTAAGCGCTACAACATCACCACTTAGGCTACTAGCATTGACATTCCCATTGCTCACCGCCAATTCTGTCGAGTCGGATGGCTTGATGGATTCCTTCGCAGAACCTGACTTTGCGATATGAGGCGCTGAAGGCATCCGCGTAATTTCAGTATTGTCACAAACCGGACAAGCGAGCATGCCCTTGTCTTGTTGAGCAAGACAATCTTCTTCAGAGGCAAACCATCCTTCAAAACGATGATCAAAGGGGCAGGAGAGGTTATAAACTTTCATAAGACCTATATCGGGGCAAAACCAACAAATTCAATGGCACCATTTTAAATGGGTTTGCCTATTGCCCTAGGAAAGCAAGGATGGCATTACTAGGCCACGGCGATAGCGGTCCAGCCAATACGCCGAAATAGTCGTTTTGACATCAGTAATCACGCCCTGCTCTACCCAGCCAATAATCTCCTCCAGGGGAGCTGCAAAGACGTCCAAAAACTCCTCTTCATCAAGCTTGCTTTTGCCTGACTCAAGTTCTTCGGCCAAATAGATATCAATAAACTCCGTTGAATACGAAATCACCGGATGGATACGGCGGATATAGCTCCATTTTTTTGCTGTGTAGCCCGTCTCTTCTTCAAGCTCACGCTTTGCACACAAAAGCGGATCTTCATCAAGATCAAGTTTGCCAGCAGGTATTTCCATACACACCTTGGCGATGGGATAGCGATATTGGCGCTCTAGAAGCACCCTTCCATCAGCCAAGATCGCGATAATGGCAACAGCGCCTGGATGGGTGAGATATTCACGAACGGCTTCTTGACCATCTGGCAAGCTAACTTTGTCGCGCTTCATATTTAAGAAGATACCTCCATAAATATCTTCTCCAGAAATACGTTTCTCGCGTAAATGGTCGTCACCAGAGGGTAGATCGTGCAGAAATTTTTCAGTCATCAGAATCAAGTCCAAATGGGGTGTATTGGTAGAGGGTCGCATTAGCGTTGTATTAGCCCCATCATACAAAAGATGGATGACAGTAATATAAAAGTCCAAAAACAATCAAGGCTCCGAAGTATTTACTTGGGAGCCTTTAGTTTGGGTCTTACATTGATCTTTACCTATCTTGTATTACGCGCCTAGCAAGGTGCGACGCATCGCATCCAAACAAATCATCATCAAACCAGATGGGAGGATGCCGATGGCTAAAACTAAGATCGCATTTAAACCCAAGAGGCCACGAGCAAAGGTAGAGCCGGTGATTGTCAATTCATGGTCAGGTTCATCAAAGTACATGACCTTAACAATTCTCAAATAGTAGAAAGCACCGATCAACGATGTGATCACAGCAATGATAGCTAAGAATGTATGTTCAGCATCCACCAAAGCTTCGAGTACACCTAACTTTGCAGCAAAACCCACTGTTGGCGGAATACCAGCCAAGGAGAACATCAATACCAAGCCGATAAAGGCATACCAAGGATGTTTCTTATTTAAGCCTTTGAGACCTTCTATGGTTTCGCAGTCATAACCTTTGCGAGAAAGCATCATCAATAAACCGAAGCTACCCAAGGTAGTCATGACATAAGTAATGACATAGAACATGGATGCGCTAAAGGCATGATCATCAAATACTGAGAGCATACCTAACAACACAAAGCCCATCTGCGCAATCGCAGAGTAAGCCAGCATGCGTTTAATGTTCGTTTGCGCAATCGCTGTAACGTTACCCAAAACCAATGAGAGAACAGCAAGTAGAACCAACATCGGCTGCCAGTCACCTAAGAGCGGCAACAGTGTATTTACGAGCAAGCGGAATAACAATGCAAATGCTGCTAACTTTGGTGCGGCAGCAATCATCAAGGTCACCGCAGTTGGTGCACCTTGATAAACATCTGGTACCCACATGTGGAATGGGACAACGCCCAACTTAAAGGCCAAGCCAGCAACAATAAATACGAGGCCGAAAGCCATCACTAAATGGTTAATGCGTGGGTCAGCAACGGTTTTGAAGATCTCAATCAGATCTAAAGAGCCAGTGACGCCGTAAAGCATCGACATGCCGTAGAGCAAGAAACCAGAAGCTAACGCACCTAAGATGAAATACTTAATCGCTGCCTCAACACTCTTCTCGCTAGTGCGACGCATCGCTACCAAAGCATACGTAGGTAAAGCCATCAACTCTAGACCAAGATACAAGGTTAAAAGATTCGATCCTGAGATCAATACCAATTGACCTAACAAGGCGAGCAAGCTCAGAACAATAAAGTCTGGGCGGAACATGTTGTGGTCTTTTAAATACTGCTTAGAGTAGATCAAGCTCACCAATACTGCGCCGCAAGAACAGGCCTTCAGAAGATTGGAGAATGGATCAGACTGAAATAAGCCATTCATGGCTACTTGAGATACATCACCCATGCGACCCAAAAATGCGATCACCATATATGCCAACAAGATGATCGAGAAGAAATACACAAAACCAACGCCACGCGGCGTGTGGAAGATGTCCTGCTCTACTCCAGGAGTCGCTGGCTGTCTCTCGGGAACATAAACACTAGCAACCAACAATAGGCAGGCGGCTACGAGTAAAACAAGTTCCGGCAGGATGGCGTATAGGTCGAATGCTTGCATTTGCTTTTACTCAGAGTTTGCTGACAGCAACGTGCTGTAGCAGATTAATTACAGCTGGATGAATAATGTCAGTGAATGGTTTTGGATACACACCCATACCAATCACACAAATCGTCAATACAGCCATCATGAAATACTCGCGACCGTTGAGGTCTTGCAGCTCCTCAACATGCTTGTTATTGACTGTGCCAAAGAACACGCGCTTGACCATCCACAAGGAATAAGCAGCACCAAGAATCAATGCGGTAGCAGCCAAGATACCGATCACGAAATCATAGTCAACTGCCGCCAAAATCACCATAAACTCACCTACGAAACCGGAAGTCGCTGGTAAACCGCAGTTGGCCATCGCCATCAATACGGCAAATGCTGTGAAGGCAGGCATGCGATGCACTACGCCACCGAAATCGGCAATTTGACGGGTATGCATACGGTCATANAGCACGCCGATACAGAGNAACATGGCACCAGCCACAAAGCCGTGTGAAATCATTTGCACAATACCGCCCTCAATGCCAAGCGGACTAAACATAAAGAAGCCAAGAGTTACAAAACCCATGTGCGCTACTGATGAGTAAGCCACCAGTTTTTTCATATCTTTCTGAACGAGGGCAACAGCGCCAACATAGATCACAGCTACAAGAGATAAGAAGATTACAAATGGGCCGAGGTATTGACTTGCATCTGGCGCAATGGGTAATGAAAACCGCAAGAAGCCATAAGCACCGAGTTTCAACATAATCGCTGCCAAGACTACTGAGCCGCCGGTTGGCGCCTCAACGTGAACGTCAGGCAACCAAGTATGCAATGGCCACATTGGCACCTTCACAGCAAACGCCATGAAGAAGGCAAAGAACAATAAAATTTGCTCAACAATATCGAGGCGGGCATTTTGCCAAGCTGCAATATCAAAGGTATTGGTTACGTTGTACAGGTACAGCATGGCAACCAAAGTTAGCAAAGAGCCAAGCAAGGTATACAAGAAGAACTTAAATGCCGCATAGATACGGTTATGACCGCCCCACACACCGATGATGATGTACATCGGGATCAAGGTGGCTTCGAAAAATACGTAGAACAGCAATGCATCTAATGCTGCAAATACACCAATCATCAGACCCGAGAGGATCATGAATGAAGCCATGTATTGGGAAACTTTAGTAGTAATCGATTGCCAAGAAGCAATCACCACAAAAATGTTGATAAATGCCGTCAGCACAATGAACCAAACAGAAATGCCATCAATACCCA
>TBL_comb48_EPIDRAFT_1002631_pt1 | contig 12422 bp, 11 predicted proteins | sample TroBogEpilimnion_37_FD_10681 | JGI IMG/M metagenome (IMG submission 10681)
GTAGTATTACATCCGGTACTGGGCAACCAAAAGGTAATTGTTGGCGATACATCCAATTTTGACCTAAAGCTAAATGAATTATTTGCTTTTTATAAAAGCATATCCAATCGCATTGGTTGGGATAAATACGAAGTACTTGACCTGCGATTTAAAAACCAGGTTGTGGCATCTCCTGCTTTGCCTTGGAAAGGTCCGGTAGATAAGGCTGTCTTAAACATGAATTGGGCAAGAAGTATGGCCGATAGTAGTTTAAAACAAAAAAAGGTAGCCCAAGTACTTACAGATACGGTGCATAAAAATAATACTAAAACCCTTGCTGCAGCAAAGCCGGCAAATACCCTGGCTAAGCCCAATGCCCATAAGGATGCAGCAAATAAAAATGGCACAAAAGCAATAAAACAAGAACAAAAAATAAATAACAATAAAAAATCGGAACATGTATTGCCAAAATACATTTACCATAAAAAAAGTAATTAATCCTTTTAAAAATGACGCAATATGAGCAAGAAAGAACAACCAATTATTGTAGGCCTTGATATTGGCACCACAAAAGTTGTAGCCATTGCCGGCAGAAAAAATGAGTTTGGTAAACTCGAAATTCTGGGCTTCGGTCGATCTGAGTCGGCGGGAGTAAGCCATGGTGTGGTTATGAATATTGAACAGTGTATCCGATCGATTGAGCAAGCTATCGAACGTTGCCTCACATCAAATCCCAACCTTATTATTAAGGAGGTTTATGTGGGCATTGCAGGCCAGCATATTAAAAGCTTGCAAACACGTGGCGAAAGAGTACGTAGCAGAACCGATGAGGAAATCAATAAGGATGATATAGAAGCACTCATAAAAGATCAGTATAAAACTTATATACCCGCAGGCGATCAAATTATTGATATTGTGCCTCAGGAATATAGCGTAGATAATAATGGGGCTTTTATCGATCCTATTGGTATGAGTGGCATCAAAATAGCCGCAAACTTTCACATTATTACCGGCGATAGAAATGCCATTCGTAATATCAAACGCTGTGTAGATAAATGCAGCCTTTATACCCGCGATCTGGTTTTGCAACCATTGGCTTCGGCAGCCGCTGTAATGAATGATGAAGATTTAGAAGCAGGTGTTGCCATTGTTGATATTGGTGGCGGCACTACAGATATGGCCGTATTCTTTGATGGTATTTTAAAGCATACTGCAGTCATACCTTATGCAGGTGTAAATATTACAAACGATATTAGAAATGGTTTAGGGGTATTACGCAGTCAGGCCGAACAAATGAAGGTGCAGTTTGGTACTGCTCTTGCAGATGAAGCTAATGCCAATGCCTATATAACTATTCCGGGTCTTAGGGGTTTACCTCCTAAAGAAATTTCCGTTAAAAATTTAGCGCATATCATTCAGGCGCGCACCCAGGAAATTCTTGATTATGTGGTTTATCACCTCAAACAAATTAACCTCGATAAGCGCTTGTATGGCGGTATTATTCTTACGGGTGGTGGCGCGCAGTTAAAGCATATCATTCAGCTTACCGAATATGTAACCGGTATGGGTGCTCGCATAGGTTATCCTAACGAACACCTTGCAGGCGGTCATAACGAAGCGCTTATGAATCCAACTTATTCCACTTGCATTGGTTTAATTCTTAGGGGCTATCATGATTTCGAAAATGGTAGAATCAGATTCGCCGGCGAAGGTGGCAATATTATTCACCTCACCGAAGAAGATGTTAAAAAGGTAATCGACATGAAGCAAAGCGAGGCTCCCGAAGCTCCTCAAGCTCAAGATGAAGAAGTAAGTGATGACAGAAGGACGCGTAAAAACGAAAATTTTAAAAAATTATTCGACGGACTAAAAGGCAAATTTATGGCCATGTTCGAGGATATAGATCACGAAGAGTTAAAATAAAATTATAAATAATCACAACAACTAAATATTTACTAACCCATTTTTTAAATTGAAATTGTATGATACATTTTGAAATCCCCAAAAATCAATCTTCTATTATTAAAGTAATAGGCGTAGGCGGTGGCGGCGGCAATGCTGTAAATTATATGTATAATCTTGGCATTGACAGTGTTGATTTTGTGGTATGCAATACCGATTCTCAGGCATTGGCATTAAGTCCGGTTACCAATAAAATTCAGTTGGGACCACATTTAACACAAGGCTTAGGCGCAGGTGCTAATCCCGAAATTGGCAAACAAGCCAGCGAAGAAAGCTTTGAGGATATTACTAAAATACTAAAGTTAAACACCCGCATGGCTTTTGTTACAGCCGGTATGGGTGGTGGTACCGGTACAGGTGGTGCTCCTGTGGTAGCCCAAATTTGTCGCGACTTGGGTATATTAACTGTAGGTATCGTTACTACGCCATTTACTTACGAGGGTCGTAAAAGAATGAAGCAAGCACAAGATGGTATTAACCGCATGCGCGAGCATGTTGATACTATTCTTATCATATCTAACGATAAGTTGCGTCAACAATTTGGTAACCTGCCTTTTACTCAGGCTTTTGCTAAAGCCGATGATGTGTTGGCAACAGCTGCAAAATGTATTACCGATGTTATAACCACTACCGGGCAAATCAACGTAGACTTTGCCGATGTGTGCACAGTTATGAAAAATGGCGGTGTTGCCATTTTGGGTAGTGCATCTGCCGCTGGCGATAACCGCGCTCTAATTGCTGTAGAACAAGCTTTAAATTCACCTTTGCTTAACGATAATGATATTAGCGGTGCCAAATGGATTCTGCTAAACATCACTTCTGCCGCTGGCGAATTTGAACATACTATGGATGAAACAGAGGCTATACAAGCCTATGTACAGCAAATGGCAGGCGACAATTGCGATGTTATTCTAGGTATGGGTCATGATCCTAATTTAGGCGATAAAATTGCAGTTACTGTTATTGCAACAGGTTTTAATTGCAACGAAATTGTTGCAGAAATACCTGTTAAGAAAAATGAACCCGAAAAAATTATTGTGAAGTTGGGCGAGAATAATGTTCAAGATCCTTTTAAGCAAACTAATACTCCTTTAAATACCGCAACTCCACATTTCACAGCAGCCACTCCGGTTACTGCTCCAACGCCCCAAGTAAACGATACATTTAAGCCCGATCTTATGGCGCCCACTTTAGTAGAAATGCCTAAGGCCGAACCGGTTATGAAGTTGGAAATTAAAACTACAGAAATGCCAAGCTATCGCAATCCCGAAGCCGAACATTTTGTGTTATCCAATATCCAGGAAGAAACTTCAATGCCTGTTCAAGCTGCAGCAGAGGAAGCTCCGGTAATAGCCGAGGCAACTCCTGCCATTCAGCTGGTTATTAAAAACGAAGAACCCGCTCGCACAGTTCCGGAACTTAAAATTGGCGAGCATGTACTTAGTGCCGATGAAATTGAAGAAAAAAGGCGTTTTGAAGAACAAAAGCGTTTGTTGGAAGAAAGGGCAGAACGTCTAAGACGTATGAGCTTCGATATTAAAGGCAAAGACAAAACTGAGGAACTTGAAGCTGTGCCTGCTTATGTACGCCAAAAAATAAAACTGGATAATGAGGTAGCCTCATCCGATAATTATTATAGTGCCTATTCTGTAGGTGTAAACGATAAACAAACTAACAAACAAGCTTCCATACAAACCATCAATACTTTCTTAGATGGTAAGAAGCCCGATTAAATCGTTTTTTCTGATTTATATTCATATTGCGGAACGCTCCCCTTGTCGAAGGGGAGCTTTTTTTTATACATTAAGTAAGTGTATAAAATATATTTAATGTATACCTTGTTATATTATTTTAAAATAAACTTGTATTGGGCACCAACCTTTTTTATGGGTAGGGCGTCTATATCTACGAGCGATGGAAATATGTTTTTCCTGGCACTGTGTGGCGCATTAAACAGCCCCTACGAAATCACTAACTATGAGTAAAACTAAAGGCAAAATTTTCGAAAAATTTGGTTTTTACCGAATTTTTAACTTTTTTGCATCATGAATCCTACCCACGGGTAGCTTTTTGTAAACCATTTAAAGCATAAAGTCTATAAGCTAAACTTCTACTTAACCAATTTAGTGCCCATGATCTTAATGATACATGACTAAAAATGTAGAAGCTTTATGCATTCTTTTCATCGCCTTTCCGACGCTGAACTAATCCAATCCTTTACCAAAGGTAATGATGCAGCATTAGAAGTACTTATAAACCGTTATAAGGACAAAATTTATACTTCCATATATATGTTGGTAAAAGACAAATATATGGCCGAAGATATTTTTCAGGATGCATTCCTGAAAATGATTAAAACCATGCGCGAAGGTCGCTATGCCGAACAAGGTAAATTCTTGCCTTGGGCCATGCGTGTAGCACACAATTTATGTATGGATCATTTTCGCCGAACTAAAGGGCATATGCCAATTAGTTTGCCCGATGGTCGCGATATTGCCGAACTTATTCCCCAATACGAAAACGCTTGCGATAATCTGGAACGCCGACAAACGCATGCCAGCGTTCGTGATCTTGTTGCCGAACTGCCCGACGAACAAAAGGAAGTAATAGTTATGCGTATGTATGCCGACTTAAGTTTTAAAGAAATAGCCGATATGAGTGGCGTAAGCATTAACACTGCTTTAGGCAGGATGCGCTATGGCCTCATAAATTTGCGTAAACTCATTCAGGAACGCGAGTTGGCACTGCGATAGTCAATTTTCTTGCAGCCTATTGGGCTTATCTCTTATTCATTATATTTGGGTGTTGCATGGCAACATCCATTTTTTATGTCCTTACCACAGTTTTATCATACCAATTTATTACCTGCAGGTCAAAACATTTGGCTCGATGAAGACACAGTAAGGCATGTAGTACAAGTTTTGCGTATGCAAGCGGGTAATAACTTAACACTAAGCAACGGGTTGGGCGATGTAGCTTACTGTACCATTAAAACTGCCGAAAAAAAGAAGTGTTTAGTAATAGTTAATGATTTAAAGCATTTTGAAAGGCCTGCTGTTGCATTGCACCTCGCCATGGCATTTACTAAAAATAGCAGCCGCAACGAGTGGCTGTTAGAAAAAGCCACCGAACTTGGTGTTAGTACTATTATACCATTATTGTGTACACGCAGCGAAAAGGAAAAAATAAGGTTAGATCGCTTGCATAATATTCTGGTGTCGGCTATGCTACAATCACAGCAATATTATTTACCTCAGCTGCAACAGCCAATGCCTTTGCAGCTTGCAATAGATGCCTATTCCAATGTACCTCAAAAATTAATGGCACATTGCATGGATAACATGCCACGACAAAAAATTTCTGAAATGTTAAAACCTGCAAAAGATACCATAATATTAATTGGTCCTGAAGGCGATTTTACTACAGATGAAGTAAATTTGTGTGCACAGCAACAATATATAGGCATACAATTAGGTAGGCAACGCTTGCGCACCGAAACTGCTGCCCTGCAGGTTTGTAGTTGGTTTAATATTTTAAATTATGCATAAACAGCTTTTTGCTATTATTTTTTTGTGTTTGTTGCCCTTTACTCAAATAAAAGCGCAAAATATAAAGCTGGCCCTGCTTGTGTATAATGGCGGTGGCGATTGGTATGCAAATCCAACTTCACTCAAAAATTTAGCACAATTCTGCAATCAAAATTTAAACACGCATTTCGATACTCGTCAAGCAGAAGTCGCAATAGGTAGCGCCGAAATATTTAATTACCCATTCTTACACATGACCGGACACGGCCGTTGGGCCCTCACCGATGCCGAGGCGAAAAATTTACGCAAGTATTTAGAAGCCGGTGGATTTTTGCATATTGATGATAACTATGGTCTCGATCCCTATGTCAGGCCTGCACTAAAGCAAGTGTTTCCCGAAGCCGATCTGGTTGAACTTCCATTCACCCATCCTATCTATCATCAAAAATTTAATTTCCCCAATGGCTTGCCTAAAATTCATGAACACGATAATAAACCTCCTAAGGGTTACGGCCTCTTTTATAAAGGTCGCTTAGTATGTTTTTACTCCTACGAAACTGATTTAGGTGATGGCTGGGAAGATTATGATGTGCATCGAGATCCCGCCGAAAAGCACATTGCAGCTTTGCAAATGGGTGCCAATTTAATTCAGTATGTTTTTAACCTAAATGGTACTAATAATCCTTAATCAGGCTGCCTTATCAGGAAATAAAAAACCCACTATCACCCACCACCTAAACCGCTCCAGCATATAAAATTTAGACCATTGTCCTTTTATTAAAAAGCCAATACCATATACAATAGCATAACCCCATTTGGCAATGTATTCCAGCAACTTTATAATTAATTTAAGGGTGTGGCCTTTCCAAAGCAATCTTTCGCCTGCACCAATACCCATACTGTGTTTGTGCACGTAATTTTTATCAAACTTATTACTTTCCACTTTATGCAAAACTTCCACCTGTGGCAAATAATATACCTGCTTGCCATATTGTAAAATGCGTAAATAAATATCTTTTTCCTCTGTTGCTATAAGTCCGTTGCCTCGGCGCCCCAACTCCGGATTAAAATAACCTATTTCTTCAAATACTTTTTTTCTAAAGGCCATATTGGCACCACATGGGTAACGCTTACCGGTCATGCGTTTTACATGGTCAGCAAAATCAAAATTTCCAACCAAACCAAAAAAATAGCGGGAGTACCATTTAGGTATACCTGTAAGAAATACCGGTGTTATCTTCCCTCCTGTGGAATACACTTCAGGGTGCGCATCAAAAAAATCAACTATTTCTTTTAACCAACCGGCTTGTGCCGTGCTGTCATCATCTAAAAATGCTACAATTTCGCCTTTTGCTTCCCGGGCACAACGGGTACGTGTATAGGCAACGCCTTGCCTCGTTTCTGTATAATAGGAAAAATTATAATTACCATGCTGCAACTTGTAAGCAGCTAGTAAGGCAATCGTATCATCCTTACTATTATTATCCACTACAATTACTTCTAACTGGCTTTTGTCAAAATCCTGATTAAATATGCTTTCCACAGCATCAATTATAAATCTGGCCCTATTATAAGAGCAAATAACAGCAGATATTTTAATGGGCTGGTTCATGAACCTGCAATTTACAATTTTAAAGCGTTTTATAAATAATCCTATGCGTATAGCACGTGTTATTTACCAAAGGCTTAGCTTCTTTTTATTACATTTGTACTTTTACTACATATGCGAATTTTAATGGTGTGCCTGGGTAATATTTGTCGTTCGCCCATTGCCGAAGGAATAATGAAAGCAAAAATAAACCAGCATGGCTTAGCTTGGTCGGTTGATTCCGCCGGAACCGAATCTATGCATGTTGGCGAAGCACCTCACCGCTCTTCCCAAAAGGTATGTAAGCAAAATGGTATAGATATCTCAACACAACGTGCACGCAAAATTCAGCTGCAAGACCTAGAGGAATATGATAAAATTTATGCCATGGCAAATGATGTCTTTAACGATATTGTAAGACTGGCAGGTAATTCGTCACACCTAAAAAAGGTAGATTATTTTCTAAATGAACTCAAGCCCGGTTCTTTCGATTCTGTGCCCGACCCCTGGTATGGCGATGAAGACGGTTTTTTGCCGGTTTACAACCTTATTAACGAAACCTGCGATAGCATTATTAAAAAGTACAAGTAAATAAAATCATGAGCAAACCTGCTATACCACAAGGTACCCGAGATTTTTCTCCCGAAGAGGTCCAGAAAAGACAATATATTTTTACAAGCATTAAACGCATTTTCGAGAAGTATGGTTTCCAACCACTGGAAACACCTGCTATGGAAAATTTACAAACGCTTACCGGTAAGTATGGCGAAGAAGGGGATAGGCTTATCTTTAAAATTTTAAATAATGGCCTGCACGAAAAAAAAGATGCCGATAAGGAAAAGTTAAATGCAGAATGGCAAAAAATTTTAAACAAACCATACACTACTCCGGTTGTTACAGAACGTGCCTTGCGTTACGATCTTACCATCCCTTTTGCACGTTATGTGGTCATGCATCAAAATGATTTGGCTTTGCCTTTTAGGCGCTATCAAATGCAACCGGTTTGGCGTGCCGATAGGCCACAAAAAGGCCGCTATCGCGAGTTTTGGCAATGTGATGCTGATGTGGTTGGCAGCTCTTCTTTAATAAACGAAGCAGAATTACTCTGTATCTATCGCGAGGTTTTTCATGCACTGGGCTTGCCCCAGGTAATCGTTAAAATAAATAGCAGAAAATTATTAGCAGGCATTGCTCAATTATGTGGTAAGCCGGAGCTTATGATGGATATCACTATTGCTCTGGATAAACTGGACAAAATTCAGTGGGATGGTGTAAGTAACGAATTACAACAACGTGGTATAGATAACGCAGGTATTACGATTATAAAAAATTTAATTGAGGTAGCCGGAAGCAATACCGAAAAACTGAACCAATTAGAGCAAATCATGCAATCTTCTGCAATTGGTTTACAAGGTATACAGGAACTAAGGGATACACTCAACTATCACGCAACTTTACAAAGTGCCGATTGGACAGCCTCCCTGGATGTAGATATTAGTTTAGCGCGTGGTTTAAATTATTATACGGGTGTTATTGTAGAGGTTGTTTGTAAAGCGGTACAAATGGGTTCTATAGGTGGCGGTGGCCGCTACGATGATCTTACAGGCCTGTTTGGCCTTAAAAATTTATCGGGTGTAGGCATTTCATTTGGTATCGATAGAATATATGATGTAATAGAGGAACTAGGTATCTTCCCTGCACAACTCTCAGCCGGTGCTAAGGTATTGCTTCTAAATTTTGGTGGCAATAATGAAGGCTATGCCTTGCAAATCTTAAAGCAAATAAGGGGGGCTGGTATTGCCGCCGAAATTTACCCCGATGTAGCCAAATTTGATAAGCAAATGAAGTATGCTAACAAAAGAGCTATGAAGTATATAATTATAGCCGGCGATGATGAACGTGAAGCAAATAAAATGAGTCTTAAAAATTTTGAAAGAGGCGATCAACATCTGCTCAATTTAGAGGCTTGCTTAGCCATTCTTAAATCTAATCTCTAATGGCAAAAACTAATCTCCCAAACAAACAATGTATCTGGCCCGGCAACGATGAATTAATGCTGAAATACCATAACCAAGAGTGGGGGGTACCTTTGCATAATGATAAAAAGCTTTTCGAGTTTATGGTATTAGATGCTTTTCAAGCAGGCCTCAGCTGGAAAACCATACTCCACAAACGCGAAAATTTTAGAAAGGCTTTTGATGGCTTTGATATAAAAAAAATAGCTAATTACACCGATGCTCACTTCAATACATTAATGCAAGATGCAGGTATTGTTCGTAATAGCCTGAAAATAAAAGCTACTATCAATAATGCGCAACGTTTCTTAGAGGTGCAAAAGGAATTTGGTTCTTTCGATGCTTATATATGGCAGTTCACAGGTCATAAAACTATTCACAATTCATGGACCGAATCTGCGCAAATCCCACCTAAATCTGCCCAATCGGATGCTATGAGTAAAGACTTACTAAAACGTGGATTCAAATTTGTAGGCTCAACAATTTGCTATGCTTTTATGCAGGCCGCAGGTATGGTCAATGATCACCTGGTAACTTGCTCCTGCTACAAACAAAAGTAAGTCATCAAGAATATCCTGCAATTGAAAATCATTAAAAAAAATTAATTAGCGACTGTGCTTAAAGAACTTAGGACACCTGGCTTGTATATAATCTTTAAAGTTACCAAAGGCCCTAAAGTATACTGATGCTGTTACACCACCAAACCAATACCAATCATTAGCTTTGCTGTTACCGCGTAAATCTCCATAATGCACGGTAGATCCATCCCAGTAAGGCGATTGATTTCCACGATAAGACATCTGAACGGATAATTTACCGCGATATGCCATTAAAGTATCTAGGTTTACATAAGTTTTACTTACATCGTCTAAATAGTCAGTATTGGTATACCTAAATCCTAATTCAGTAGTTAATACTAAGGTTTTACCTACCAAAAATTTTAAACCGCCACCAATAGGAAAACATACAGTTACATTGCTATATTCTGTTCTGTCAGGATACATCGGTAAACCTTGGCCTTCTGTACTCAACGGACGAAGAAACACAGTATTACCTCTAGGATCCATAGCATACGGGTTAAAATAAAACACACCAATACCACCAAAAACGTAAGGTGTTATTTTTAATCGATTGATATCAAGGGGTAAAAAATTAATCTCTAAACCCATATGACCTTCAAAAATATGACTGGCAAAACTAAGATTACGGGCTTTGTTGGCTGGTATATCAGATAAGCTGTCGGCTGCTGTAACAGTGGCATAATTTGCACCAAAACGCAAACCTACATGGGGCGTCATGAAGAATTTGTATTGTATTCCGGCCATAGGCATATACCCATAGTTTGGAAATATTTTAGTTTGTAAGTCACCGTAATAGTTAGCAACTCCTGCAGAAATACCTACCTCATGATGTTCTTGAGCCTGCACACACAGTGGTAATATCAGCGCTAAGGAGAGTAATAATCGTTTCAAGACCGTAATATTTTGATAATGGTTGAATACCGAAAGATAGAAACATTTTTTGAAAAACAAAACAAACATGGCTTAGTTAATTTTAAATTAGATTTTTCATAATGCAATTGCCCGGGCTTTATACCCCCTATATATAAATATATTATAAATTATAAGCCCTGCTACAGCCAATATCTTCTTATCTAAAATATATTGTATAAGTACCAATGCACCTAAACATTACTTTTGCACCAAAGCTTAATTTAATACCCATGAATTTTATAGAAGAATTAAAGCGCCGCAATTTGGTGCAGGATATCACGCCCGGTACCGAAGAGCAACTAGCTAAAGAAATGACTGCTGCCTATATTGGTTTCGATCCCACTTCCGATAGCCTGCATATTGGCAATCTTTTACCCATTACTTTACTCATGCGCTTTCAGGCTGCAGGCCATAAACCTTATGCCTTAGTAGGCGGCGCTACAGGTCGCATCGGCGACCCTTCCGGCAAATCGCAAGAACGTAACTTATTAGATATCGATACCATTCAGCTCAATTGCGATGGCATAAAAAAACAATTATCTAAATTTCTCGATTTCTCTTCCGCTAAACCCAATGCCGCAGTACTGGTTAATAACTACGATTGGTTTAAAGATTTTACTTTTCTCGATTTTATTCGTGATATAGGAAAGCACATTTCCATAAATTATATGCTCGCAAAAGATTCTGTGCAAAAACGCCTGGAAACAGGTATGTCTTTTACCGAGTTTACTTACCAACTCATTCAAGGTTTCGATTTTTACTACCTCAATAAACAACATCAGGTAAAACTACAAATGGGTGGTGCCGATCAATGGGGCAATATAGTTACCGGTACCGAGCTGGTAAGGCGCAAAGGTGGCAGCGATGCTTTTGCATTCACATCGCCTCTCATCACTAAAAGCGATGGCTCCAAATTCGGAAAATCAGAGTCAGGCAATGTTTGGCTCGATTCCGAAAAAACTTCACCCTACCAGTTTTACCAGTTTTGGCTCAAATTAACCGATGAAGATGCTGCTAAAATGATGCTCACTTTCTCCTTTAAGCCGGTTGATGAAATTAATGCTTTAATAAGTGAACATAACGAAGCCCCACACCAACGCAAATTGCAAAAGGCTTTGGCCGAGGAATTAACTATTATGGTGCATAGTGCGGCAGATCTGGAGTTTGCTCAAAAGGCATCTGCAATTCTTTTCGGTAATGCTACGGTAGATGCCCTAAAATCATTAAACGAAAAACAATTGCTCGAAGTTTTAGAAGGTGTACCCCAAGTAAAATGGCCTCATAAGGATAGTTTGCAACAGGGCGTAGATATACTTACGTTTTTAGCCGAAAGCGGTGCATTCCCTTCTAAAGGCGAGGCGCGTAAAATGTTGCAAAATGGCGGCCTAAGCATCAATAAGGAAAAGGTAACTGCAATAGATCATTTGCTGAAAACAGAACAGCTGCTAAATGAAAAATACTTGCTCATTCAAAAAGGCAAATCCAATTATATTTTAGGTATCATCGAATAATCAATAAATCAGGCTAACCATCGCGCATGAGCACAACAAGGGTATTGCGGTATTTTTTAGTTTCGTTATGCATATTGCTTATTACATGGCCTGCCTTTTATTGCAAACAAAGCAACAGCGCTTCAAATGTTGATGATCAACAAACTTCAGCCTGGCTTAATGTATACGATACCACTATACATTATGTAGGAATGCAAACTTGTCGCAATTGTCACGAGTCTGTTTATCAATCCTTCATTCAAACCGGTATGGGGCAATCATTCGATTTGGCTTCCCGCCAAAAGTCTGCCGCCGATTTTACTCCCGCTCATGCACTAGTTTACGATTCCAACCTTAACTTTTATTAT
>TBL_comb48_EPIDRAFT_1002634_pt1 | contig 12413 bp, 12 predicted proteins | sample TroBogEpilimnion_37_FD_10681 | JGI IMG/M metagenome (IMG submission 10681)
CTTTTCGGCTACTTAAACAAAGTCTATACCTCACATAGTGAGTCCAGCGTTGCTGGGTATAGACTTTGTTTAAGTAGCCGAAAAGAAACTTGTTGTCAAAATGGAAAATAAATGATATGAATAAAGTAATAAAAAGAAAATAGAATATTATATTATGATATTAAACATAAGATAATAATCTATAATAGAGGTAAGGTAAGGTAAGGTAAGGTAGATTTTTAAAAAGTGTCAAAAAAAATGGAATAGTATAATAGTTTTAATTTTTCAGTTTCACCTTACCTCACCTTACCCCTTTAAGTGGGTTGAGATAATCTGGGATTCACAGAACATCGTTTTAATAAATGATATGAATAAAGTAATAAAAAGAAAATAGAATATTATATTATGATATTAAACATAAGATAATAATCTATAATGAAAGAAAGTGTTCTGGTATAAAAAGAAAGAAATCGTTTTTTGGAGTTTCAAAACTTTTAGGAATGAGATAGCAATTTTTAAAATTTTTAGGGATACCCCCAGGGGGTATCTCAAAATTTTTAAAAAAGTGGTTTGAAGTTCCAAAAGTTTAAAAATAGTTCGTTCTGGTATTCACAGAACATCGTTTTTTAAACTGTTTCTTTTTTATCATTTGATTCACTTGTTGTTACATTCATATCTAAATCTGCTACACAAGAAGAGTGTAAATGCTTATTCTTTAAATAAAGACATATCTTATAGATTATACCAACTGCTACTATTACTCCACTAGAAACTCCTCCAGTTGCTAATATAGTAGTAGAATCCATCTATTATAATAAATAAATAAATAAATTAAATACTATATCTTCTATTTCGTTCTCTATCATATTTTGTCATATATATCATATAGAGTCTCCATATCTGTAATACACTCATCTTTTCATATTCTTTCATCTATTTTAAGTTTAAAAGATATTTATAATATACTTATAGAATGGATTCTCAATTTGATGAATTAGAAATAGCATATAATAGAATTATGTCTTATGATGAATCAACACGTAAGCAGATTATTTTGGGTATGATGAAAGATTTAAAAATGTTTGATGAACTAACAAGAGATTATTTATTAGGTAAAAAAGAAAATAATAGTAAAGAATGATTATTATATATCACTAATATAGATATGAGTGAATTACAAATCAAAGTCATTCCCTCTGAAATACGACCACCAGATAAACGCATCTTGGCTATGAAATATAAAGATAGCCTTCCCGTAATCCCATCAAACATATTAGTCTTGGGTAGGTGTGGAAGCGGTAAATCAAGTTGTCTCTATACATTATTAACAGAAGGTTATGTTTATGGTTCTGGTAAAAAGAAGAAATCTGTTTTTGATGAAGCGATCATATATCTTGGAACGCAAGACAGTATTAGTGCTTTTGAGAACATTCCTATCAAGAATAAAATTATATTAAATGAGTTTGATGAAGAAGACTTTGAAGAATATCTGGAAGACTTAAAGAAACATCAAATGGAAAAAATAGAGAAGGGGCAACCCGCTCTCAATATCCTAATATGCTTTGATGATTTTGTGGGTCAGAATGTCATCAAGAGGTCAAATGGTAAATCTTCTGTTTTAGAAAGACTTATGCTTACATCACGTCACGAATGTAATGCGACCATCATAATGAATAGTCAGACATATAAAAATAATGGTCTTGCTAACCCTACGATACGTAATAACATCAATTACTATATTTGCTACGCTCTCGCACGAAATGACTTAGATAAAATAGCAGAAGAGCATCAAGGGTTCTATGATAAAAATGAACTCATTAATCACTTTTTAGATGTTTATAAGACTCCTCATAAGTTCATTATGATAAATTATAAAGTTCCAGAGGACAAAAGATATACAGAAGGTTTTACTAAAGTCTTACCTCCTCCACGTGTAATGGTTGAGAGAGGTATGCTGAATAATAAAATATTGTCTAATTTAGATAGAGATGCCCAGAGTGAGGAAAGCGATTCATCGTAAAAGCGATTTTACAAAAGGGTTAGAATCTCTTATGAACAATCCCGCCCTAAGTCCTTTTAATTCTCCTCAAGCCTACGACCAGATGAGAAACGCTTCTGCGCTACCATTAGCCTCATTAATGGCTTATGTTGGCTCTGGAAAACGCAACACCAAAAAAGATGATGAAATCCGATCCAAAGAAAGAATTGATAAAATGGAACAAGATTAACTCTTAAAATATTCCTCTTTTGCTTTTAATGCTTCTTCTAATGTTTTAAAACAACCAAGTCTTTGCTGTATTTTATTCTTACGAATTATAAACAAATAGTGCTTTTTATGTGTATGATAATATATATATTTATGTCCTGAAAAACTATTTCTTTCTTTAGAACAAACTGGATGTGATGCTTTTCTGATATTATCAGATGCTGATATCCATTGTAAATTAGATAAATTATTATTGGTTGAATCATCATCTATATGGTCTATTTGTGGTAAATTATCTGGATTAGGGATAAATGCTATTCCTAACAATCTATGAACTAATCTATGATATATTTTACCTTCTTTACATAAACTATAACGATAATAACCATTTCTTGTCAATTCAATTGAAAGATATCTATTAGAATCTTTATTACGACAGCGCCCTAAAGAAGATATTTCATAGTTTGAAAACTCTGAGATGTCTTTCCATATCTCCATCTTTAAGATAATTAAAACAAAAATACAATTCAATTTTATCACTAATAAGTATAATGTCCGTCGTTCAGACTCATTTCGCTGGATTACCTTTAGTAGAAGTCGTGCCCGATGCAGCGGGTGTGCGTGGTGTATCTAAGTCGTCAGTGCTTAGTGGTCGCAGACGCATTCGTTTCCAACCTCAGACTGGTGTAACAGCATCTGCTGGTTCTATCGTCCAGTTTGTGTTAGCAGACTCAACTTGTCTCTTAGATACCGCTTCTGCTGTTCTCTCATATACGGTCACAACTACTGGAACTGGCTCAGCAATGGATGATGGTCCTTCTGAGTGGCGTCGTCTTCAGGTCACATTTAATGGCTCTTTAGTTGATGATATTGATAACTGCCACCGAAATACAAATGCTCTGGTGTATGCCTCTGCTGATAAGGCTTGGCTACAGAATGCTGGTAACTGGGCTGGTTACTGGAAAGATAGTCCAGCGATCGCATCTGGTGCCTCTGCTTACGTTTCGTCTGTAACTGGTGCTTACAACTACTCAACTCCAGGCTGTCTGAGTGCTGTAGAGGGTGATGCTCTACGTGCGCAACAGAACGCAAGTGTGCGCTATCTGGCTGGTATGAGTAAAGCAGTGCCTCTTGGTCTGCTGTCTGGTGTATTCCGCACTAAGCAGTATCTTCCTTTAAGCCAGATGGGAGAGATGGTTATCCAACTGACTACTGCTGTTAATGGTGAAGCCATCTGGCAAACCTCTGGTAACACTAACGGAACATATTCTATCAGTGATATCTTCTTAGAGTGCGACTTAGTAACACCTCACTATATGTATGCGCAGATGTTAAATGCTCTGTGTCAGGATGATAATGAGCCTGGCCTCGTGATCCCAGTGGAGACAACAATCGTCTCGCAAGGCCAGAGCATCTCAAGCGGTTCGCAGGATAGCGCTATCATCGTATCACGTGCTACAAACAATCTGCGTAAGATTGTTCTAACTTCTACTCCTACATCTGCTCTGGCTGGTATCAACTTCCCTTCTGTATCATGCTTCGGTCATAATGGCTTCGTCCAAGCACAGTGGCGTATCGGTTCTCTCTATTTTCCCTCTCAACCCGCTAACTCTGACGCTCGTGCCTTCTGGATGACTCAGAGTGCGTTCAATAATGCTGAACCTCTAAACGTCTATAACGGAACTATTAACTTTAACACATATAAAGTCAATACAACCTCTGCTGGTGTGCTGAATGAAGGCTCTGCTTTCAATGGCGGTCAGCAGTTATATGATGATAAGTTCATTCTTGCATACAATTTTGATAATTTCCGTGGGGGTGAAGAGTTAGATGCTGATGGTGTATCTATTCTTGGGCAGTCTAAACAACACTGGACTTGTGCTACTCCTATAGCATGTTGCTAAGGACATAAAGTAGTGCTAATCGCTCTTGGTGAATTAACACCTCATGCGGGAAGTCCCTAAAGCCATATCTACCACTCTCCATAGAAATATAGGAAGAGGAACAGGGTTAATAGCCCTTCCCAAAGGTAAAAATGATATGGATAATACAATGGGTAATCCGCAGGGAAGCATCTGAACCTCGTTATGTTAGAGGAAGATGAACCTTCAACGACTTTATGGGCGAGTGGGTGATGAGTCTGACAAACTCAAATGATCTCAGAAGATAAAGTCTGGCTCTATATGAAAGTATAGAGATGCGAACGGGTTCGCAGATAGTAACACAATTAAAGAACGCACCAGCAGAGGCGATTACACCAACTGTGTCATTACTGGCTACTAAGTATCTCCACCTCAAGAATGGCGCACTCCGCATTGTAGGAGCGTAGTATCAGTCGGGCATAAAATACAAAAAATTGATTTGGTTTTTATTGTCTCTTTAGTATTTTAAAATGGAGGAAGTTTGGAAAGATATAACAGATTTCCCAAATTACGAAGTTTCTAATCTTGGTAATGTGCGAAATAAAAAATCTAATAGAGTTCTTAAACCAAGAGAATGTAAAAGAAGAAATCATTATATTTGTTATGATGTTGGTTTATATAATGATACAAGGTCAAAAGGGTATCATAAAAAAATCCATAGACTTGTAGCAGAAGCATTTATTGATAAAGAAGATGGTAAAAATATTATAGACCATATTGATAGAAATCCTGCCAATAATAGAGTGAATAATTTAAGATGGGTTAATCATTATGATAATGCTGTTAATAGTAATACCAGATGTGATAATCAATTAGGTCATAAAAATATATGTATAAAATATAATAGGTTTATTGTAGAAATAACAAGAAATAAACAAGAAGTCTTTTATGGCAATTATGAAACACTTGAAGAAGCAATAAAAGCAAGAGATGATTATTTGGTGCTTAAATAAGATACAAAAATATCAAAAAATTAAATTGGTAATCTTTTTTTAAATAGTATCCAATGGATGAATCTAAATTATATAAACGATTCATAATAGGATTAAAAGATAAGTATAATTTATCTTTTAATGATATTAAAGATTGGGAATATGCTGGTAGTGAAGAACATATAAGTTATTATAAACTAAGATTTCCTCATTCAAAGAAATTACCTCAAAAAGAAGATGAATGTGTTTGCGGTCATTGGATTAAAAAGAATTGTTATATAACTGATGGTAAAAGAATCTTAATTCTTGGCTCTTGTTGTATTGAAAAGTTTATACCAAAAGGTCTTAAACGCATTTGTTCTAAATGTCATCAACCGCATAAAAATAGAATAGTAAATAGATGTAATGATTGTAGAATTGGTATTTGTGATATCTGTAATATTAAGATAGACCCTAAGTATAAAACTTGTTTTAAGTGTAAAATTAATCTTTGATTTCTCTCAAAAATATTTAAAAAAATTGAAACTTATAAACTACCCTAAACACCTACGGCAACTTTTTTATTTTTCTCTTTTAGATGAAAGAGTTCCCATTAAATAAAGATTACAAGATAGATTTATCTGGTAATGTTTATAACAAGTTTGATAAGAGATTATGTACTTTTTTAGATAGACACGATTATATTAGAATCAAGTTACCAGATAGAAAATACTATATCCACAGAATGATGGCTATTACATATCTCCCTAATCCAGATAATAAACCTTACGTGGATCACATAGATGGTAATGTTAGTAATAACTGTTTATCTAATTTAAGATGGGCTACTATCTCTGAAAATAGCACTAATACAAGACCTAATGCTAAAAAAGTTGAACCTAATATCTATAAATACGTCAAGAACTATATGGTAGTCTTTATGTCTAAGAATGTTAGATATAGAGGTTACTTTAAAACATTAGAGGAAGCACGAGAATATAAACGCAGTATAATAGATGTATAATAGATGGACGAAGCACCACAGAGCATATCAGCCCAGATGGAGCATGAAAGTTCTTTATATAAAAACTATGTTGGTCTCAGAAGTTATATCTTTCAACCAGAACGTCTAAGCATTAATTCTAAAGATGATATCACTGAAATCATAGATAATCAAAATGCTATTGGGTTTTATAACGAGTTTAGAATCTTGTTACGGAATCCTATATTGAATTGTAAGAGTTTAGATTTATTAAAAGCAACTATCCCTTTGATTACTACTAATCTTCCTAACACAGAACTCACATTCTGGTATTATAGATTATTAATTACTGGCTCATCTATTGAAACACCATCTATTACTAATCTAAAATGTATCAGAATTAATCCCTCTTGGTATTCCAGAGATTTAGTTCCACCACAATATCCTATCAACAGATACTATAACACATACTATGATTTACTAAATGATTTAAATCTTGCTTGTCAAAATGATTCTAATAACCCTTATTTTATTCAAAATGATATTAGTTTTAATTATGATATTTCATCTAATAAGTTCTCTTTCACTGGAAATAATACAAGTTATGCTTATCAATATGCTGGATATGATGATACAAACATTTTAATCTTAGCACCTTTACTACAAACCTCTACAACAAATAACTTTGGTATTAATGGAATAGGAGGCCAACCTTTTGTCAAAGATAGAACTCTTAACTTAAGATTAGGTTTTATCTCCTCTGGTAACTATCCATCATTACAGAGTAAATTATTACGTATTAGACCTTATTTCAATACTAATTACACTGTCAATAAAGCAGTCTGGACTTATACAGCAGAGTCTTATTGCGACTTAGTCTATTCTCAAAATGCGAATGTATATTGTAATCTAACGGGTGGGTCTGCGTATGATTCTACAAATGGTGGAACACCTAATTTCTTATTGGCTGTGCCTCTAAATACATCTCCACTTGGTGTTGCTTATTTTAATAATACGCAATCTTATCCTTTAACAAAGATACCACGAGAGATTTATGAGATAGCAGTAACTATTCTTACTGATACAGGACAACCATTCTATCTGCCTCAATCAGAAAATATTTCTTTAGAACTTGGATTCCATTATTTCGTTTAATTGTATTTTAGCATTAATGCTAATTATATTTCTACATAATAGATATGAGTTTAGTTTCTTATGTGAATCAGCCAGACAGAGTGTTTATTAACAGTTCAGATGATAATACATCTGCTTCCTATGGCTTCTTCAATCAGTTTCAAGTCAATTACTTAACCCCAGTTCTTGGTGCTAAAAGATGTCAATTACTACGAGCAACACTCCCTAACATAAAACAGAATATCCCAGATTATTCTATCTATTTTTTCTATATCTCTTCTACCTCAGCAACTGGTCCTTATGGAAATTCTGATGTTGGTTGTATCAGATTTCTTCCTTCTGGTTACAAACCTACATCTGGTGCTTACTCTTTAAATCGCTATATCACTAACTATACTGATTTTGTTGCTCTACTAAACAATGCTACAACTAATGATAATGTTTCATACAATCCTTATTTTAAATCTGGTGATATTACTTTCTCTTATGACTCTACTGCTAAAAAAATTTCTTTTGTTGGTAACACTGTTGGTAACTACTATAGAATCCTCGCATGGGACGATCCTTTAGTCGCTACTTGTATGGCGAATATCTCTTTACCTCCAGGGACTCCAGATAATGTAAGTCCTCAGAATGCTACTGTCAATTATGTCAGCGGTTATACTCTTGGATTACGTGTTGGTTTCTCTCAGCCTTCATCGCAATATGGTGCTACTGCTTCTACTGTCACTGTTGCGAATGGTAATGCTATTCCCGCAGATACTTATCCTAATCTTGTATATTCTCAATGTGTCTATGTATATGCTAATATAGTTGCTGGTAGTTCTCTTGGTTCTGGTAATCAACATAATCTATTATCTGTTGTTCCTATTACAGCACCACAACTTGGTGTCTCTCAATATGTTGCTCTTACATTAAACTGGCTCACTAAAGTTCCAGATAATATCTATAATATTACGATTACTATGTTAGATGATGCGAATCAGCCTTGGTATCTTCCAGACTCAGCCCAAGTCAATATAGAAATGGGCTTCAAATACGATGAATGAAATCAGATTTATAGCATTATTGCTATTTATATTAAATTAATTAATAGTAATAGATGAGTACTTGGAATAATTCTATATCTATTACAAATTGGCCGAATAGAACATATCAACAAAATCTTAATTCTAATCAAGTCTCTACTATAGCAGGTCAGAGTATTAGTTCAACACAACTTTATATCTCTACAGCATCAGATAACAGTCCTTATATTGGATTGAGTAATGTTAATATAGTTCAATTACCTACTTATTATCCTAATTTTAGTATTTCATCTCTTAATTTTTATGATACTGGAGAACCAGATAATATTTCTCAATTAGTAGCGTATGAAGGAGAACTTTTCTTAAATGGTATTCCAGTGATATCTACACTATCAACATCTGTTTTAAACTGGAGCCAATATCCAGCCATTTCAGATGTTTTTATGGATCACTATAATATTAGAGATGTGGAAGCAATTGCTGGTAATACAGCAATTTTATCTACTGCGTTTATTTCTTCATTATACGTTTCAGATGAAGTTATTTTAGATACTTTAGTAACATTTAGCACTATTTATACACAACAGATACTTGCTAATTCTACTTATACTTATAATGCTACTATATTAAATGATTTATCTGGTAATAATGCTTCTTTTGTTAATGTCTATTCAATAAGCAGTATATATTCATCTAATATTAATTTCTCTACTTTTGGTGGAGATGGTGGAAACTATATCTCTACTGCGTTAGCAAATCTCTCAAATGCTTCCACATTTAATGAATCTGCTTCTAATTGGTGGATGTATCAAGCAAAAGGAAATGTAGATATAAATAATAATGATGTTAATAACGCTGGAAATATCTTTACTAATGCGATAGTGGTAGGAGGTGGAGGACAAACATGGAATGGAAACGCACAATTCAATGGAACTGGAAATACATTTCAGCCCTATTGGTATAACTTCACACAAGATGTTAATACTTATACTGCTAATTCTGGAACAATCTACTGTCCTTCTAATTTACAGTATTGGTCTGATTGGTCTGTTAATATCAACTGTTTTGATGCTGAAAGTCTTGGTGCTTTTACTAATACTAAACTACATGCTTTTACTTCTGGTTTAATTGTTCCTACTGGTTATATTGATTTAAGAGCGCATAACTATAGAAGTATTCCTATCTTACCACCTTATACATTAAAAGATTACAGAGGCCAACTCTATATGGGAACTGATCCAGATGGATATGGTGCGCAATCTTATATAGGCATCAATTATGATTCTTATGAAACACTTTATAATCAAGGTGGTTCTATTATTTTGAACGCAGATAGTGTATTAACAAATCCATTAGGTGGTGCGTCAAGAATTACAACACAATCAGCAAGAAATCAACTCTTTGGAACAGCCACAACAGAAATATATGCTGGTTATGTTGGTTTAGACCCAGTGACATCTTATTTCGCAGGTATCTTACAATACTATATTAATGCGGATGGTGTTCCAGCACAATATATAAGAACAAGAGGTGGTGATTTACTTCCACCCGCTGGTGCGAGAACAGATGTAACAGCAGAAACACCTTCTAATACATCCGTCCAAGCAAAGATGAATATCTATTGCTCTGGAACTGCTAATCTTTATACAGATGGTTCATTATATATTGGTTATGGTGGTTCTACACCAGACTATGGCTGGAATAACTCTAATCAACAAGTTCATATCTTAAATGCGAATGATATTCAAGGTAGAGTCTCTACTGGTGTTACAATTACTAATCTAAATAGTATTCAAGGCATCAATACAAGTTCTTTTATACAAAATATTCATTATCTTATTGGATTTCAGAATAATAATCTTTTTAATAATGTATATGAAACTATTAATCATGCTCCTATTCTTCACTCTTCTTTTGGTATCTCTACAATTCCTATATTTTTAGACTCTAACTTTAGCACTGTTACATCTAATAGCAGTGATAGAAAGTTTTCTACACTATCTAATATTAATATTTCTACAACATACTATGTTTCTTCGTTTGTCAGAAATAATTATGATGTATCAACATTTAAAACAAATCTAAGTCAATTTAATGTCAATAGTTATAATGAGATTCTTGGTATCTCTACTATATTAAGTTCTTTCATTATCAATGTAGATAAAGCATTGATTAAAAATATATCTTGTATCAATCTATCATCTTATAGTATAAGCGCACAATTAGGTAATATATCTTCTTTAAGTGGTGGATATGCTAATAGTGTATCAACTAATTTAGGAATATTAAACAAACTCTCAACAAATCAGAACTCATCAATCACATCAAGCATTACTAATTGGAGTTTATACAAAGCAGTATCATCTGTTAATTTAAATAATATCTATAGTTTATGTAATGTAAATTATCTTAATTTAGTAAATCATGCTGATAACTCATATCTTAATACTGGTAATGATGGTTATTTACACTTGTCTAATAATAATGGAGGAATAGTTTTTGATTCTCATCCTTATACTGGAACATTAAATGTAGATTATATTTCTCCTTATAACAATTCTATTATCTCTTTTACCTCAAACATAGATATGGGTTCTAATAACATATCTAATATTAATCAAATATATCTTTCTAATCCTAATTATAATGATTTTACTGGTTTCTTTATAGGTGCTGGAATTGGTGGTGGAAACTGTTTATCTTACTATGACTCTAATAGTTTAATATATCAAGCAGTTGCTGGTGATTGGTATTACTTTAGCGCACAAGGAAATGTAGATATTAATTTTAATAGAATAATTAATATAGGAACAGCCAATTTTTACGATCAATTATCTGAAACAAATGGAAATATTTCAGAACAAGCAGACGGTTATTTACATCTTTCTAACGATGGTAATGGTATAATAGTAGATAGTTATTTATACAATCAATATTTAAATGTTGATAGTATTAATTCTTATCTTAATACAACTATTAATTTTAATAATTCTGTTAATTTAGGACAGTATGATTTATCTGGTGTAAATAACTTTTGGACGAACCAATCATTTTATTCTATACCAGATAGTTCTAACTTTGTTAATTTTAGATATTATAATGGTTATTTTAGTTATTATCTTGATAGTATATCTACTTTTGTTCCTATAGCATCAGACTGGTCTGCGTTTGGCGCAAGTAACACGGTTGAAATGAATTATAATAGTATCACTGATATAACAAGTCTTAATATCTACAATCCTTATTTTGATTCTATATTTGATTTTAGTTACACTGGCGCTAAGACTATTACAGCGAGTGGATATACGTTCCCACAGTTATCTTATTATCAAAATCCTGTTGGTATTTTAAGATATGTAGCCCAAGATTGGAGTTTTTATGATGCTGAAACTGATTTATCCATGAATTACTTTAATATCAATAACATTTCAACAGTTCAAACATTTAATTTAAAAGTAGATACTATTTCTTCTAACACTGGAAGCGTTATATCATTTAATAATTCAATTAATATGTGTAATAATAATATCTCTAATGTAGCAGAAATAGATGTAACTAATGATATACATATAGGAGGTAGTGTTGTTAATACATCTGGAACTGGTGAGTTAGATAACTTTCCAACATTAGTCTTTTCTGGATATCTTACAGCAAATCCAAATTATCTTACTTATGANGGTGGGGANAGAATAGAGTATGAGGTTGGAAGTTCTGGATTACAACAGATAGCAAATCTGGGTGATATACCAGCAACAATAATATATGAAAATAGTTCTAATTTTACAACTAATAAGACAGTAGCAAACGCAACATCTAATGTAATACAATTCTCTAATACTCTGGTTGCTGGTGTTTATAACGTCCAATATGCTTATAACGCAATCAATCATAATAACAATAACTTTAATGTAGTAGGTGTCTTATCAAATGGTTCTGGAACTCAATACTGGTATGATTCTAATGCTGGAGCAAATATAGCATCTGTTTATACGAATAAGAGTGGTATTGTAGTATTACCAGCATCTAATACATACTATTTCAAGATGATAGTAACGTCACAAACTGGTAATAGTGTAACATTTTCAAATGGTGTAGCGGTTTTATCTAAACTACCAGTATAAGTAGAATGAATAATACACCTTTTATTCAACCAACTTACAATTTTACTTTAGCGAAAGATTTATATAATGAATGGCTAAAAACCAATGAACCCGTGTATAAAGCATCACTATCAACTGTTATTAATTATAA
>TBL_comb48_EPIDRAFT_1002635_pt1 | contig 12407 bp, 18 predicted proteins | sample TroBogEpilimnion_37_FD_10681 | JGI IMG/M metagenome (IMG submission 10681)
AGTAATACCTGCACCAGCACCTCAACCTGTATTTCAACCAGCACCTCAACCAGTAATACAGCCAGATTTTCAATTTTTAGCACAACCGGTGCAACAAGCACAAATCATTAGCCAAACACTTTCAGATCCTAATCAATTAGAATTTGATTTAGATAAACAGGCTCAAATGAATGATATTTTAAATGAGCTCCAATCATTACGTCAGCAAATGAATCATTTTAATGAAATAGCACAACAAACTCTTGCTATTCTTAAAGATTCTAATATTAATAAAAAAAAACTGAAAGTAACAAATGGAACTCAACCTGGTTAAAAAAGATTTTGCCGACAATTTTCTTAATGTAATAAGTAAAGCTGTTGATATAGCTTCTCTTAAAGTATCTAAAGAAGGTATACATGTTATTTGTAATAAACCAGATACTAGTATTATTTTACTTGGAAAATACAATTACTCAATAGAAATAGAGCAAGAAACCTCTTTAAATATAGGAGATATTAAAAAGCTTCTTAGAGTATTAGAGGTTATACCAGAAGACATTATCAATTTTAAAATTGATAGTAACAGCATGTCTTATAAATCAAAAGCTGTTCAATTTAAATATCATTTCTTAGATGATACAATAGTTCCTAAGGTTACTACTAAAAGGGAAAAGATTGAAGCATTAGAGCTTAATACTTTCTTTGATATCAATTATAAGAAGCTTCAAGAGGTTCTTAAAGCCAGCTCATTTACCACGGATTCTAATAAGATTTATCTATTTGCAGATGCAGATGGTATTTATTGTGAATTAGGAGATAGAGAAAAGAGCAATACTGATAATATAACTATTAAGATTGGAGATACAGTAGAGGGTAAACCTTTAACTCAAGTATTACCTTTTAATTTAGATATTTTTAGAGTATTAGCATCAGTAAAATTTGATAATGCAAGAATTGGAATAAATCTTAATCATAAGATTATGATATTCTATGTTAAGCCATCTCCAGAAGTGGAATTTAAATTTATTATTTCAGGGTTGGTTAAATAATGGCTAATAAATTAACAACTCAAAGTTATTTTATAAAAAGACTTAAAGACTCAGGTTACATGGTCTATAAGATCTTTGATGGATATAGTGAAGCAGATCCTCGTTCCTGGACAGTAATGATTGATCCGGGTAATGCATCAGTATTCTGCACATGTTACCTTAATCATAAAGAATTATTTGGAGAAACCTTTTTTGAATTTTATGATGGTGGTCAATTTATTCCAGAAAAGTTTAAGTTGAAAACCGATTCAATTGAGGTGATAATAAGCTATTTAGTAAAATATGGAATCAATAACAAATCAGAGCTATACAACGGGAGAACAATTTAAACACGTGAAAAATACTAATACACAATCTTATGACTGGTTAGGTGAAGATAAAGAGTCTGCAATTGCATCAGATTCTAATAATACAAATGGTTCATATAGAGAGCCAGATCGCACTTATGATACTAACCTTAAGGTTGATGCTGCATATATTGCCACTTTACCAGATCTGCAAAATGGACCATCATCTCTTATTCAAGGTGCTAAAGTAGCTATTCAACAAGTTGGTATTCATAATTTTAAATTGCCTCTTAAATGGACGCGTCAAAGTGGAGATCCAATTGAATTAGAGACAGCTGTTACAGGAACAGTATCTTTAGCCGCAGAAAAGAAAGGAATTAATATGTCTCGTATTATTCGTTCTTTCTATGAGCATAAAGGTAATGTATTTAATGCAGATTATATTGAAGACATTTTACGTTTATATAAATCTAATCTTCAAACCTTTGATGCAAAGATTATTCTTAAGATTTCTTATCCAATTATTCAAAAAAGCTTACGTTCAGGTAATCATGGTTATCAATACTATAATATCGCCGTTGAATGTAATTTGGATCAAGCCCATGTATTTGAGCGTATTGTTCATTTTGATTTTGTTTATTCCTCAGCATGTCCTTGCTCATATGAATTAGGAGAACATGCTCGTAAGTATCGTAATAAAGCGGTTGTATCTCATTCTCAAAGATCAGTAGCTCGCATTTCAATTAAATATGATAAGCATGTTTGGTTTGAAGAAATTCAACAAATGTGCGTAAAAGCTTTAGCTACAGAGACTCAAGTAATGGTTAAGAGAGAAGATGAACAAGCATTTGCAGAATTAAATGGAGCTAATTTAAAATTTGTAGAAGATGCTTCTCGTCTTCTTTATGAAATATTTAATAATGATAGTCGTATCATAGATTTTAAAATTATCTGCTCACATCTAGAATCATTACATTCTCATGATGCAATTGGTTGTATTGTAAAGGGTGTAGATAAAGGCTTTACTCCAAGTGTATCTGAAGCAGAATTGCGTAGTTTAGTTCGCTAATATAGTAAGTATATTGATGAGCAAAACACCTAAACCTGGTAAGAGTGTTTCTAAGAAAAAAACAAAACAAAATATTGCTCCGGGACAATTTACTTCTACAGACTCTCCTTTATTATCTGCTGTAGAAGTAAACAGTCCAACAGATATTACAGCAGAAGAGCAAAAGAAAATAGTTGAAATGGTGGCTTTAGCTCAAGCCAGGTTTAAGCAGATGCAGACCAAATTGGTTAAAGAGACCAATAAAGAATTTAATACATTAGACTCACAGATTAAAGAATTCATGGGCCCTTATATATTAATAGGTTATGATTTAAACAATAATCCAGTAGAAGTTGTTTCAGCTAACAATACAGCAGAAAATGATGCTTTGTTGGAAAGATTTCGTAGAGTGATGTTTAAAATTAACCAAAACATAATGAATAGTAATGGTCAAGACCCATATGGGTTCACTCCTTAAAAAAATTAGATCTTTATTTTCATCCAAACAACATCACATTTATGTGGTGACTCAAGGTGTTTATAAAGGAGAATGGTTGGTTCGAATTAAGCAAGATAAAGACACTTCTTTATTTTTTTCTTTACCGGATAAACATATTCGATCTATAGATAATAAAGAAATAGAATGGGGTTTGTCTAATAAAGTTTTAGAAATAGGTGGTGTTCTACCTCAAGATGTCTATAATGTATGTTTAGCTGAATATAGTGAACAGTTAATTAAAGCATCTAAAAATGAATCAAAAACCAACACTTCTAATAGACGGAAACAACATTCTACATCGAGCTCATTGGGTAACAAACAGTCAAGGTAAGCAATTATTAAATTCAAAAGGTGATAATGTTGGAAGTGTTTTTACCTTTCTTAAGATACTAAAGTCTTATGCAGAAAAATTCAATACAGATCAAATTTGTTTAATTTGGGATAAAAAGCTTCAATATGGGCTTAAGAATTTCCGTCAAGAGTCTACCAATGGATCTTATAAAGGAAATAGAGACCCAGAAAAGAATAAAGGTGTTTATGATAATGCAGATCTTATTGCAGAAGTAGCTGGTTATCTAGGTGTTAAAAGCTATTATCCAGGAAGATTAGAAGCAGATGATGTTATTAATTGGCTAGCATCTACTATTGAAGGCAATAAGATTATAATAAGTGCAGATAAAGATTTTGCCCAGCTTGTTAATACAAATATATCTTTATTTAATCCTGTTAAGAAGCAGCTTATAACAATAGAAAATTTTGAAAGTATATTTGAATTAACACCTAAAGAATTTCTTTATTATAAAGCCATAGTAGGAGATACCTCAGATAATATTGCAGGTATAGAAGGTGTTGGTAAAGTTAGAGGTGTTAAATTAGCAAAAGCTTATAATGCTTATGTGAATAATAATGCTTGTTCTGAAAAGGATATTTTGACTATAAAGAACAATGAAAATTTGGTCTTAGAAAATCTTAAATTAGTAGATCTTTCATATGGCATTAAACAATACAATGAAGAATTGGAACTATATGAATCTCAACGAGTTCAGAATGATAATTTCAAATCTAATTTTGATAAATTTAAAGAGGTTTGTGTAGATTTAGAATTCAATTCTATTTTAGATTATTTAGATACATGGAAATCTACTTTTAATAAGCCACAAATGAATGCATTATTCACTGAGTATTTTAAAATGTTTGAGTAAATATAATTATCTATGTTACAAAATACAATAGAACCACGTCCATCTTCTTGCACAACATGTGGTCAAAGCTCTGTTCATCCTCGTATTATGCAAGTAAAAAGAGGTCAAAATATTGTTACTGAAGCACATTGGATTTGTCCTAAATGCAATAGCAGATTTTTAACAGGCGTATTAAATACTACACCAGCTAATGGACCAAAAAAGTAAAACAGAATCTATTCTAGAGAAAACCCTAGAAGAATCTTCTTACTATACCGGTGAGCAAGGTGCTACTGCACCAGAGGCTATGTCACCTTATGAATTTAGTAGAGATAGTGTGCCTAGTCTTAACAAAATGGGAAATCTAGGTAACAGATATCTATCTTCTCTACCACCTCAAAGTTTACCATTTCCTTTACAAGATGCATTAAGAGAATTAGCAGATATCTATGTAAAGACTCAAGATCTACGTAATAAAGTTCGTGAAGCAAAAGATCTTCCTTTATTTAAAGGTAAAGAAGAGCAGATAGAAGATTTCCGTAATAAGTTAAACGGAATAATGGTAGAGTGTAAAAAATTAGCTTCAAATTTACAAGATTTTTCTCTTGCCCCTTTTGTAAAAAACAGCTAATATTCTCACATTATGAAAAATATGTGGGTTAGCCTAGGTAGCTCTTTGCTTAAGACTATCATTATAGCTTCTATAATTGGTGAAGCAGGTCATTTAATAGGCTATAAATTTTTACCAACTTTTATAGAAGCTATTATAATTCAATTTATTATATTCTATTTGTTTGGAGCATATATGGAATATAAAGCTGCTAGGGATGCCAGAGATTTAATGATTAAAGAAGCAGAAGTATTAGCAGCTAGTATGGCTATAGTAGAATGTGCTAATTGCAAAAAAGAATCAGAAGTTCCTATAAGATTTAATCAAGAAAACCGTTACACTTGCGGTCATTGCAATACTAAAAATTCAATTTATATAACAGCTACAACAGCTGTAGTTACAGAACCTTTGTATGAAACAAATCCACTTAACAAAAACAAACAAGCCGATGCCAGTTAAGAATACAATTACTTTATATGAATTTTCTAGATGGGCAGCATTAATGGAAGCAGTAGATATAATAGCAGAAAAATGTAAAGATAAAAAAATCAATTTCTATGGTAATGAAGGTCTTAAATATATTAAACCATTAGATATTTTAGAATATGTTGATAAACGGTCTAGTGAATTACAAATAAAATTTAAAGTATCTCAAGACATAGAAAAAACTCTTTATAATATTAAAAATCTTCAATTGGAAAAAAGATTAACATTGTTAGATGTAACAGATTAATATGTCAAACCCAGAATTTATTATTGCAGATATTTCAGTTAAATACATGAATGCTAGAAATGTATTGGAAGAATATCTTTTTTATTGCGATAATAGCTGGAGTCGTAATACAGACAAAACAGCAAAATATCAAGATTCTAATAGTGCTATTGAATCAGCTAAAAAATTAAAATTTGAAGATGGATTATCTAAAAAAGTATTTTTATATCATAAGGTTGGCAATAGTATCAATATAGGAGAAGTCAATATTCCGATATAAGTTGATTTACAGATTAATTTAATAATTATTTTTATGCTCATTACCCTAACCAATGCTAATCCAGCACATAAGAATAAACCTGTTATTTTAAATTCTGTATTTATTTGTAGTATTCATCGCAATGTTATTACAAGAGAAGATACTACTATTGATGAGGTTACATTTGTTCATTGCCCTCCACATGGTACTTGGGAAGTTCAAGAATTACCAGAGGATATAATGAATCTTATTAATCCACAATCTCCTAAGATTCTTACAGAAAAAACAGAAAAGCCTAAGAAATCTAAAACTAAGCTTTTATAAATTATTTGCAGACCTGTATCAATATTCTGCAACCGTTGAAGCGAAAACAGGATGGGCTGCTCTCACGGGGTTTGGTGATTTCCTGACACACAAATAATCACCCTATTTTTTAACTAGCATTGAAGTAATACTATCGTATTTGTCTTCCCATTTAAATCCTGGCGGAACATCAGAGGTTCTATGCAGTTTTACTTGAGATACATTTGATTTAATATAGTTATATTGATCTACGGGTAGATAAGGATTATAATTATAGTATTTTGAGGATTCTAAGTCTTCTATTACCTTTAAAGTTGTATAGTCTATTGGTGAGCCATAATGACCACCATATTCAAATACCCAAGGTTCACCTGTTACATTAACAATTTTTCTTTGAGTATAACTTGTATGTAAATCTTCTATTGCATATAAACCGTTGCTCTTTAAACGACTAAACAAGGTTCTTAAAGAAATTAATTGATGAGATATATAATGACTACCATCATCAATAATAAAATCAAATTTTACACCAGGGAATACGTTTTGTAAAAAATTACTATCACCTTGATCTCCTTGAGCTATAAAGACATTATTGCTTTTATATTGAAATTTGGGCTGTATATCAATAGCATATATAGCACTATTTGGAAGATATTCTTTCCACATAGCTAAAGAGCAACCGTTGTCTATTCCAATTTCTAGGATATTCAATAACTCATTTTTACGAGGGTTTAAATAGGAATCATAAAAATCTGTGAATTTATGAACACTAGCTTTATCTGTGCCATATTTAATACCTATTTGTGTAAGAGACATAAAAACAATTTATTATAACATCAATAATAATCAATTCATTTGATTTTTTATTAAAATAGTGTAATTTGTTATGTGGTCAAAAATTCTATAATTATTCCTACATATAATAAGTTATCTTTACTTAAAACATGTATTGAAAGTATTATTGATCATACAGACCTTACTAATACGGAAGTTATAATTGTATCTAATGGCTGTAAAGATGGTACTATTGAATATGTTAGCAATTTAGATCCATCATTTAAGCTTATACAATGGCCAGAACCTATTGGTTATCCAAATGCTGTTAATATGGGCATTTGTGCTAGTAAAGGAGAATATATTATTTTACTTAATAATGATGTTAAATTATTGTCTAATACATGGCTACCATTATTAATTGATCCTTTTATTACTAAACAATCTGCTGGGGTTACAGGTCTTGTAAAAGATCTTTGGAATAATAAACCTTGGGTAATATTCTTTTGTGCATCAGTAAAAAAAGAAGTGTTTAATAAGGTTGGATTATTAGATATCACCTTTACACCAGGAACAGGAGAAGATGTTGATTTTTGTTTAAGAGCTGGGGCTGCTGGATATACTATTCATCAAATACCAGAACAAGTATTGCCAAGTGATGCAAATAACCACAATATGAAACATGGACCTTTTCCAATATGGCATATTGGAGCAGCTACCTTTAACGGATTAGATGTGGCAGATGTAACAACAAAATCTCGTAATATACTTTTAGAGCGCTACGGAACCCAATACCCATGAAATATCCACATTTAAAATTACAAGATGAATTTGTATATTCAGAAATCTTTGATTGGAATGTTTATAATGTAACACCAGAAGAAATAACTAGTAAAAATATATTAGATATTGGCGGTCATTTTGGAATGTTTGATTTGTATTGTAATGATTTAAATGCTAAACAAATCATTACTGTAGAGGCAAATCCAAATAATTTTGTAAAGCTATTACAAAATACTAAAGATATTGCTTGTTATAAAGCTATTAATGCAGCGGTAACAAATAATACTGGAGACTTTATTACTATTGAAGACAAGGGTTGTCAATCTCGTATCAATCAAGGCAATATTACTATTAGCACAATATCTTTAACTGATATTATTAGCTGGTTTCCANNNAATGAAGATATTGTATTAAAAATGGATATTGAAGGTGCAGANTATGATATCTTTTTAAAATCTCCAAGNTTTATATTCCNNCGCTTTAAAACNATTTATATAGAAATACATGATGAGAGTGTTGCNGGTCCTGGAAAGCATATTGATCTATTACATCAATATATTCAAAATTTAGGATTTATAGTAAAATGGCAGGGATCATTTTTTGCAAAAGATCCAAATGGTAACACTACCAATCATACTAATATAGCAGTATATAAATACGAAAGAATTTAATTCAGTAAATGAACATACTTTGGCAAGTATGATTCGTCTTGTATCTTACTGAATTTATATATTCCTCGATCAAATAAGTCAGCATTTTGTTCAATGACTTGTTTAATTCTTTCTGGATTAGTAAAATAATCATTATTAAATTCTGTATGAGCAAAGCTTTTAAGTTTTCTAATAATGTCTTGTTCATTACCAAAATAAGAAAAATGCCATCCAGCAATACCATTATTACCAGTAATATTAGGTAATTCATTGGTGCTAGCTCTTAATTTTTGTGTATTTGAGCTTAAAGATTTAAATGTCCCAATATCTGTAGCAACAGTTCCTTTCCATATAGCTTCACATCTACATTTTATATTATAATAATACAAATGCTGTGGAAATACATAGGACCCTTTAAGACCAATATTTTTTATTTGAGCTAAAATATTAGAATCTGGTATTTCATCTGCATCTGAATGCAATAATACATCATTATCATCTAGGTCTAATTGATTTAACCCATTAACAACATATTTTCTTTGACCTTGTTCATTATGCCAAGATTCTGTTGTAGAAAACAGTTCTATACAAGGCACATATATGATTTTATCTTTAAATTTTTCAAATTGTGAATCTATTTGAGGATATATTAATTCTTTTTTATTACCTTGATGTGTGTAAATGCTTTCTGTAAAAATAAAATAATCTACATAATCATTTAATTCATGCAGTCTAAAGTTTAATATTTTAGTCTCACCATTAAACATAAACGTATCATAAATTTTCATACAAAGACTTATTATAAACAGGACATTATTCTACTTGAATATTAACCTCTTATAGTTAATAATAATATGGAACACTTTCATTATAAAATACCAGGTTGGTTTACATATCCTCAGTTATATTCTTATATGGCTAAAAGATATGATAATGCTCATTTTGTAGAAATTGGAAGTTTTCAAGGCAATTCAGCTGCTTTTATGGCAGTAGAAATTATTAATTCTGGTCACAATATTAAATTAGATTGTATTGACACTTGGGATAGAATTACTATAGAAGGTCTTGGCACTATAAATCCCGAAAAATTACCAGATGATATTGTTTATCAATTATTTCTTAAAAATATAGAACCTGTAAAACATATTATTAACCCAAAAAAATTAAGCTCAATTGAAGCATCTAAATTATATGCAGATGAATCATTAGATTTTGTTTTTATTGATGCTAATCATATCTATAGAGCGGTTATGGATGATATTATGCTTTGGTTCCCTAAAGTAAAGAAAGGCGGGCATATTGCTGGTCATGATTATGGTGCAACTTGGCCAGGAGTGGTAGAAGCAGTTAATGATTATTTTGCTGGATATATTGCTAGTGGCGGAACTGTTGATTGTGGAGAACAATGTTGGTGTGTCTATAAAGCATGATAGTAATTCGTAGAATGGTAGATAAGCATAAAGCTTATACTGTTATTTTTCTTAAAGGAGAAGAACCTAAAATAATACCAACCACAGATTATGAACATAATCGTATCATGCAAATTTTTAAGCAAGATAAGCCTTATGAAGGTATATTAAATGATTTTACAGATTTAAATCTTTAAGCTACCAGGTTTGGTGGCGCGAATATAAACTTCTCCCCAAACTTCTAACTCACCCATAAGAGCTTGAAAATCTTTTTGAGACAATTTATCTAAGTCTGCTAATTTAGCATAAACCTCTTCTGCCATTTTTTTATAATGAGCATTACATTTGTCACAATCCTTATTAGGATCATTTTCCATCTTTTCAGCTTCTGCGTAAGGTTTTGCTTTTGCAGCAAAATGAATAGCTGTCAAAGTAGCAAAACCACCTTTTTCTTTTGAACTATTAGCAATCTTAGCAGCTCCAGCAGCTCTTTTTTCTAAAAATTGTTGTAATGCTTCTTCTGTATCTGGTTTTGGTTGAACACGTTTTTCTAACATTAATTGATATTGTTCAGATAATACTTTTAAGTTGCTATTCATGGTAAATATATTATATTACTTATAGTTCTTTAACATATTTTATGGGCCTGTTCTGGATTCGACTCTATAACAGATGTATTAGAAGCAAGCAGGATTAGTAAATCCTTATAAATTACTACAAAACAAACGGCATTATTCAAAGCCTCAAGAACGCAGTCGCTTCTGTAATGGATTCATTCAATACAAGCGAAAGCTTCGCACTCGTAGCTGCTTAAGCTCGATCGGTTGTAGTATAGATTCTCGCTATATATTATAACCGTCATTCAGCGAGACTGACTATTCCATGGTAGTAGAATAGCAGGAACACTACCAAACAATTTATATATCAGCATTACGGGTATATATCTTATTAGTAATGATAAGCTTGTAGAAACTAATAAGAACGGTATAGAACACCCGGGTTCAAATCCCGGCAGGTCCACCATTTTACGGCTGTTAAGGTGACATTATAGGGATCAAGGATGTGAGCTTTTTTCACCTTTCTGCTCACGGTATCAACGAATTGGCACTCGAGCTTGCAACCTATAGCCGTTTTAATTTACCAGATATTAATATTAGTCATATTTTATAACTATCAAAATGATAGTTTCTACCTATAGATTTTAAGAGAACTATCTATAGAAAACAACATAAGTATTTGTGTTGGTGACATTATCCAACATAACAACCAAAGCCCCCGGGCGGCGGTTCTAATCAAAACAACACATATGCAAGCAATAATCATAACAAGTTATCTTGCTGTTGGTGGTCTTGTTAGACTCGCATACGAGGATTATAAGATAGGTAACAGTAAGACAAAGTCAAAGTTCGTTGAAAGTATTAAAAAGTTTTGGGTAGGGTTTAAAAAAGCGTGGAAAGACGCTATTTCAGCCCCACATCAACATCTATTTTAATACTATAAGCTAGTAATCCATACCCGGCTTAGAGCAATCTGAGCCGGGTTCTTTTTTAATTTTTAAAGTAAATATAAAAGCATGAAGAATACATTAAAACTTATAACATTGATGTTACTAGCAATTACATCAGTATATGCAACAAATCAGGGTATACACCACGTAACTCAGAGCAATAGCGTTAATGGCGCAGCAGCATCTGAAGTTTTAATTGGTGGCCAATACATTGAACTTGGCATTAGCCCTATTGGAACATTTGGTTCACATAATACAGCAGCTCCATCTACATTTGGATTCTCTGGTACAGTATCCAGAAATATCATTGGTATGGACACTAACGTAACTAATGCAGGAGGATTAGTTGTTGGTTCTAATACAGGAGACTTTGACTACTTTATGCCAGGTTCACCTTACGTATCCTGGGGTTGTGGTTATCAAATTGGTTCTACAAATTATGCAGCAAATGCTATTAATACCAGTAGTGGTTATACGGCCGGTACAGGCTTAGTAGCTGGTGGTGTAACAGATACAACATCGGGTAGTAGCACAACAGATACAAGTGCAGAGGCAGTAGCTACATTTAATAACAATTTACAGGTTACACAAGATATTCATTTAGGTGTATCAGATAAGTTCTTTACTATATTAGTAACATTAAAGAATGTAGGTAGTACTACATTAAATCATGTTCGTTATACTTGGAACGTTGATCCAGATAATACAGTAGATATTGGTGGTAGTTATACAACAATTAATAACATTCTTAATACATCAGCACAGGATGGTTATTCAGTAGTACAAGCTGCTTCAACAGGTGGTACAACATCAGCTAACATTTTCTTAATTGCTCCAGATCCAAGAGCTAAAGGATTTGTTAATATAGGCTTTGGTGGTGGTTATCAATTATATAATTCAGCTCTATATGATTCTAACACATATGTAGATGGTAATACATTTACAAGTGATACAGGTATTGGTCAAACTTGGGATGTTGGTTCTTTAACAGCTGGTCAAACAGCTCAGTTTACATTATACATTAGCTTATCTAATATGAGTGTATCAAGCGTATTGGCTACCATACCTCCAACAATTAGTGCAGGCACAGTTGATCCTACTTCTGGTGCAGTTTCTATTACTCCAGTGTTCTATTCTGGTACAGGTACTATTACAGATGGTTCAGGCACGGTATTAGTAGCTTCTGCAGTATCTGGTCACACATATTCTTTTACGCCAACTACAACNACTGTATATAATGTTAATGTNACATCTGGTGGTGTTACAACAACTTCAAGCACAACAGTAACAATATCAGCCCCACCACCACCGCCAGCCCCTGTTGCAAGTGGCTTAAATGCTTCACCAACTATTATTA
>TBL_comb48_EPIDRAFT_1002643_pt1 | contig 12384 bp, 10 predicted proteins | sample TroBogEpilimnion_37_FD_10681 | JGI IMG/M metagenome (IMG submission 10681)
GTATGCCACGCTCTTCATGCAGGAAAGGGGATTAGTGAATGTTGACATCAAGCCATCCAACATCCTTTACGTTGATCGTGGGGGGCAAAAGCACTTTATGATATCCGATTACGGGATGTGCTCCGAGTCCGATTACATACCCAAATCGACCGATCCCTACAAGCTTAGACTGCGAGGCAATAACTACTACAATCCTCACGAGGATGTGCGGGAGCTCATGACCAGCAAGCTGATATCGGTATTTCAAGTGGCCGTCACTCTAGCTGGAACCATAGATGTGAGCAGGATAAATAGCGAGACTGTGTTCCTCCATAATGAATGTCTACAGCACAGGGGGTATGATAAGTCCTTTTCTTCTACGCTTCATCTGAGGGCAATATCAGCCATTGACCAATTTAGGACACTAGTGGGGATGCAATGGATCTTTAGCCATCTGTTTGGTATTATCAAGTACGTCGACACATTCGACCACATCCCAATCTCCTTCAAACTCTTTCAGATCCACTTGAAGGAGCAACTTGCAGCCCACGGCATGCCCTACAGCCCCCTCCTTAGCAAATGGCGCTAGGGGCTCCGGGTCCAGTACCGTTTCCACAACTCGCAGACGTCCAGGAGCCCTGACGCCCAGCAGGCCCACGGATGCATCTTGCCCACGTCCCAAAGGTCGGTGGAGAGGAGGGACCACGGCTTGACTAGGGTGAAGTGAAGGATCCGGATGGGCGCCGTGCTCCACCACTGGGGGTCGCAGAACTTGGTCTTGACATTGGTGTTGTACTCCATGGGCAGCTCCAAAAACTCATGCTCTTGTCTTTTTTGAAACACGGACCAAACGAGCCTGGGGAAGTCGTCCTCGGTGTAGTTGAGGTGCCTCCTCTTTTTTTGCATCCGGAGATAGGTGAGGGGCGAGGGGATCAGCAGCAGGACCGCTGTGCTGAGCACGGTGTGCGACGGGCAGAGCGACCGCGAGACAGCGCCCAGGGTCTTGTTGGACGAGAGGAGGTGGGGAAAGTACGTGGTGAAGAGGTTGGAAGGATCCCCGACCATGAGGGTATCCAGGCTCAAGAGCGCCACGGCCTTGTACTGCGTCAGTCTCCACGCGAGCAGCTCTGTGATGTTCGCTTGGCCCTCCACATAGCAAACCATCCACCCATTATGCTGGACAACGAGGAGGGGCAGCGTCGTGATGACCACCATGTCAAGGTTGGTGTGGGCCTGAATGCTGTTGCCCAGCGCCTTGACCGCAGGCTGGTAGAAGGGCGACCGCCCGGTGCCCTCGCTCGTCACCACGCTCACAATGGCAAAGTCTGTGGTGGACACGACCGTGTTTCGGCAGATGGAGAGCCTCGACGGTGAGGCGGCGGGGGGGAAGCGCACGCCCTGTGCGTCCTGGGTCCCAAGGACAAGGAGCTCTGCATAGCTGTTCAGGGAGATGATGAAAACGAGGCAGAGGGCGGAGACCCAGACGACCGCCGAGTAAAAGCAGGAATCGGCCCCCCTTCGTCGCTTCTTCTGACGCGGGGCTATCATCCATGCTGATCTGAAGGCGATATTTAAAGTCCAGAGCGAAATAAGCACCAAGAGCCCACGGCTCATAGCCTCTGCAGCTTGCGCTTCCGGTTGGATACATAGTAAAACGTAGAGGAGTCCTTGAGCATCACTCTCTGCTTCGAGTTCAAAACTCGGATGATCAGCTCGTGCTGGTCCGCGGTCTTGGCCACGAGGATGCCCTCGATGCGAAGGGGGCTCGCCGACTGGATAAAGTGCATCTGATCCATGTCCACCTCAAACTCCTCGTTGGAAAGCTGTCCCTTGATGAGGAAGTGGGTCGGCTGCAACGGGGGGATCACGACCTTGTACGCCACACACAGGTCGAGGGAGCAGAGGGCCGACAAAATGCCGCTGAGGAGGCACTCGTCGTCTTCGGAGATATCCTGTGGCAGCTCAAAGTCGGGGGTCTTCTCATCCATCGTCGTTGTCTCCCCCCGCCGGCCTTTTTTTATATACGTGGCGCGCTGGCATCAGGCGCTGCTAGGCCATCTTGATGTCGCGGAGGGGTCTGCTTCCGCCGGCGCGGCGAAGGCACGCAAAGTAGATGACAAGGACCATCAGGATGGCCACCAGCACCCCACCAACCACACCCGAGACGAGGATGACGAGGGCCACTCCTCCGTCATTATTCCCTGCTTTACCTGCTCCAGATGTGTTCAGGGCGGTGTTGGAGGAGGAGGAGGAGGAGGACACGCCGTAGGACACCATGGTGTTGGACATGAAGGCCGGCTGGGAATGCTCCTGGAGCTGGGGACTCTGTGCCTGCTGGAGAAGTCTGCGGCCCTGCGCTGCCGGCCCCTGCTGTATGGCGCACGGGAGCCAGTACCTATGAAAGTTTTTGTTGATGAGGAAGCGGCAGGGAGAGGCCTGTAGCCAGGCCATGGTGACGTTGGAAATGCCGCAGGCCTCGGCGTTGGCAAGCAGAGGGGTCGGCATGTATTTGAGGGTGGCGTCCACGAGCGTCGAGGTGGGGAGGGACCACGCGAGCATGTACTCCTCGGAAACGCCAGAGGAAAAATTCCTCCCTGTGCGCGCATTGGCCTGGGCGATGAGTTGGGGGACGCGCTGCTGCTCTTCGGGTGGAAGGGGCATCTGCGCCTCCAAGTAATCCGCCTGCATGTTGTAGGGCTGATACCCCGAGACTACCCCCGTGGTGGTGGTGCATGGGAAGCCCTTGCTCAACAGATAAAAATTGGTCAGGGTGTTGAGGGTGTCCTGCGTGACCGCCTTGTTCACAATGTGGACCATCTGCGTATAGGGCGGGCTCTGAAAGGAGGATTGCAGGAGCCGCCTCCTGCTTCCGCTGGAGAAGCCCGTGCATTGCATCTGGGCGCTGACGCTCTGTGGTGGCGCGGTGGCGGTGGCGGTGGCGGCGGAGCAGGGCAGGCAGGTTGTGCCCACGGACCCAAAGTAGCCATGGGGGCACAGGATCGCGTGGGTCGCCCTGCAGTAGCCCGGGTTATGGATATCCATCAGCACGATTCCCTTGAGGCTTATGAGCCCCACGGTGGTCTGCGTGATGTAGACGACGTCGCCCGTGCCGGGCAACTCCACAAAGTCGATGGGCACCGTGCCGTTGTGCGCGTTGTCCAGGATCTGCTGGTACAGGGGCATGTCCTCGGCAAAGATCTGAAGAAGGGTCTGGTGCTGCATCGAGGAGGACAGCCCCTGAGGCAGGAGGTAGGATGATGACGCGATCTCCGTGATGAAGGGGTTGTTGAGGGGCGTCCTGCACGACGTGCCCGGGAGCCCGCACGTATTGCCGAGCGTCACGGACGGGGACTTGCCGCTTTGGGCGGCCGCGGTGAAGCAGTTGCCAATCAGGGAGTAGGTCGTCGTCTCCGTGGAAAACTGGAGGGGCGACCCGAGCACGTTGGCCCCGTCATCGGTGCTGACGGAAAAGTGCACGTCCAGCCCCCCGTCCACTGGGACGTAGGCCTTGAGGAGGTGCATGTCGTTTCGCTGCATGTAGACCACATAGCACGAGGCGGAGTTGACGAGCGGGGGGCACCTTTCGCCCGTCACCTGGTATGGCACCATGCCGTCCAACGAGAAGGACGGGTACATGGCGCCATTTTCAATCACATTGTACGCGACGCACCCCGTGGATGCGATGATGGAGCCCGTCCAGGTGCTGACGTTGAGCGCGTAGATATCCGCGCACGAAGACGCCGACGCCCCCGCATAGAGGATGGTCTGCCTGCTGGGGGCGTAAAAGGCCCTCGACATGGAGGAGGAGGCTGGCGCAAAAGGCAGGGACACTGGCTTGCTGAATTGGGTACCGCCCCCTGTGAAGACGACGATGCTCTGCTCGGCGCACTCGTGCGCCACAATGGTGTCCCCGTCCGGCATGATGAACAGGGAGCAGAAGCGAGTGAAGGAGTAGGTGGCGGTGACAGGGAGGATGGTCAGGCTGTGCATGACGGCGTCGGTGAAGAGGTCCATGCGCACCAGGAGCCCTCCGTCGGCGACTATCAGGTAGCTTCCGTCGGGCGCGGCGGCTATGGCGTTGAGACGGCAGAAGAAGGCCTCCGAGGGCGAAAAGGCCGAGACAGAGCTGAGGCACTTGGCCTGTGTGGCGTAAAACAGGTTCTGCCCCGCCAAGGTGCACGCCCTGCTCATCCGGTCGAAGCCAGCGCACCACGCGTTGCACCCGTCGCCCCCCACCCGATTCCCATCGTCGCATACCTCGCCCGGGTCCAGCACCCCGTTGCCGCACAGGGGCAGGTCCTGGGCGGTGGGCCCCGGCATGGACGGCAGAGGGATGCACGAGTCGTCTGCCCCCACCCCCAAAAAACATACGAGCAGCAGTAGCCGCCTCATCATCTCCATCCTCTGAACGAGCCTATATAAAGCGTGGGCCCGCACAACCGCGCAGATGGACCAGTGGGTAAACGACACGGAGCTCTTGAGGGAGTTTCTCATGTCCATGTCGCGCGACTCGGAGCTGACCCCCCTGGCCAAAATCTTTTGCAACTATGCGGCCGTCCGGGCGCTCAACGCGTGGCTGGGGCCCCAGGGCTGCAAACGCTGTGAGCAATGCGTTCGGTTTCTGGGTTACGACATGCACTCGCCCGCCGTCCGCGAGGTGTGCTCCTGCGCCCTGTCCATCGCCTACAGGCATGCCCTCAAGGACCCCGTGACCACCATTGAGGACGCCAAAAAGGTCGTGCGCATCATCTCCACGGGAGTCCAGAAACTGGCGCAGCTCCCGGAGCTGGCCGAAAAGGAGCATCAGCAGCTTCAGGCCGCCATCCATGCCATGCTCCAGGAAAATAGCTCCCCCAAGAAACTGCTGGAAACGGGCCTCCAAATCTACGGCAAAACCGGCGACTGGCTCCACGTGGGGCTCCCCGAGATCCTGGACAGCATCAAGCACGGCGCTGAAGTCTCCAAGGAGACCATCGACAAGGTGTACCAGAAATGGAGGGCCTTTGGCCAGAAGCACCACCAAAGGGTGGCCGAGGCCGCTGCTTCCAGTAGTAGTCCTGTGGTCGAGGATCCACACCTGGGTCTGTTCAAAAAACATTTGATGTGAGATTGCGTCACATAGCGAAAAAAAACTTAAAATGAAATTGACGGAAATAGATTTTTTTTTTTTTGGTAACGGTCAGGTAGGCAAAAAGGGTTGGTTTTACTTCGGTGGGACCTATATAGCAGCTAACAGAGGTTAGAGGGTCCACCTCACAAAGCATGGGCTCCCAAGGCACTTCACAAAAACGCTTTTTTGACGTAGATTTGCTGGACTTTGATAGGTCATTTGAGTGGGGGGGCATGACTAGAAAGACAAGGTTCATAAGGACAGCTTATGGAGAATTTTTGATCTGGGCAAGTGATGGTCTTGCTTTGGCTATGAATGCAAGCTCTGAACAAGCCCAGCACCATCTCAAGAGAATCATGAGCAGAAACCCTATGCTTCAACATAATAACAAGGTTCTTCGTGAAAATTGGCAGGTAAAATCATATGATCATCTTTCACAATTTTGATTGCTCTTTTGAGTGGAAGGGTACTCGGTAGATAAGGCTCATAAGGACTGCACATGGACAATTTTTTATGGGTAGCGGATGGGCTCACACTTGCTATGAATCCTCGTAGCATAGTATATGGCATAGTAATAAGTCCTGCAAATCAAAATTGGTGTGCCATCACCATCTTGTGTAATGGGGCTAAATTTCTTATTTGCATCAGAATTTGGACCAAATGATGTACAAACACAACAACGCAAATATGGCCACAATGAAAGGGCTCGATGCTATTTTTCAGAACTCTGAAAACCTTAACGTCAGGAGCAATAGGGAAGAGCTTATTAGATCATTGAAGGTGGTATTCAAAGAGTTAGAGGAGAGTGTCACTGCAAAGGACCAAGGCCAAGCGTATGGAAACTACAAGCAACATACAAATCCACGAAAAAATCCATCTGACAAAACTTCTCCTGTATCCTTTTGGTCTAATGTTTCAAAGTCAGACCAAGATGCTTATGAGTCAGCAGTTGAGGTGTACATGGCTCAGCCCAAGATTGCAGCCACAACACAGAAAATCCTTTTGCTTGAAGATGGATGGCGGCGGGACGACTTGGAGGCCATCTGTGATGCAAACATTAACGGCACGCGGGTTGCAGGCTACGTCTATGCTGCATGGAACCCTCTCTTTCAGGACCTGATCAAGATTGGTGCTACCATGCGGACTCCTCAAATCCGCGTTCGTGAGCTATCGTCCACGGGTGTCCCTGAACCATTTCAGGTCATTGCCTCTGTTCCCTCCACAAATCCGTTTACCTTGGAGCGCGAGGTCCATGCTCACTTTGCAAGTGCCCGCAAGTACGGCACAAAAAAGGAGTTCTTCTTGCTTGACCAGGACCAAGTGGTCTCTTACTTTGAGAAGCTGGTGGTCAAGGCCATGACCATGCCTGCCAAGCCACCAAGGAGGGCTGAAACCAAGCTTGCACGCCTCCGCAAGATGTACCTCAAAGCTGAAGCACGAGCTGCTGCCTTGGCTGCAATGGCTGATAAGAAGGAGGAGCTGTGAGCTCTTGATGAATAAAGACCATGGTTGCGTCAGTGAATCCCTATATATAAATAATTATAATTAAAATTTAAGTTCCTGGAAATATATTTTTTTTTAGAATAACGGTCAGGCTAAAAGGGTCTAATTTAGTTCTCAGAAGAAATAAAAGGTGGCACTCCCATGCTTACCCCACAGAAAGCATGGCCTCTCAAAGTAGTTCCCCCACTGAGATGAAAAAAGTTCGCATATTCGACCTTGACCTGCATGATTTTGATCGCACTTTCATGTGGAAGGGTATGACCAGAAGGGTGAGGTTCACTAGGACAGCTTATGGAGATTTTCTCATATGGGCTACTGATGCTTTGTCATTGGGCATGAATACTAGCACCCCTCAAGCTCAAAACCACCTCAAAGAAATAATGGGTAGATGCCCAGAGCTATGCCATAATGGCAAACTTCTGAAGAACCATTGGCAGGTACACTAGAAGATATTTTGAACTGCTTGAAGGGCACAAGGGTGATACTAGAGGGATACTAGATCTACACTAGAGTGATTATGGGGGACAAGGGAGGGTGATACTAGAGGTGTACTGGAGTGCTTACCTAAGACCAATGTCTTGACATGTTTATCTTCTGTGTAGGACCTAAAACAAATGATGTACAAGCACAACAAGGCAAATATTACTACCATTCTTGGTTTGAAGACTATTTTCCAAAACTCTGGAAACGCAAATGTCAAAGCTCACAGAGAAGCCTTGATCCAATCGTTGAAGGCTGTGTTCAAGGAATTGGAAGATGAGGTGCATGTTCAAAGGGGCCAATCTCCAGCGCAAGGCATGGGGGGGAGTACGGAGTCGCCCGAAATCTTGGATGAGGCCTTGTTCGATGATGACATAGTGGGGATTGACGGAGATGCTAGCGGTGAGATTGTCCAGGTGCGTATGGGTATGGGCGCCGTACTTCCTATGAAAAAGGAGCACTATATCCAGATTATGCATGATCGCCAAGTCATCAAGACCAAGCAAGTGCAGCTCAGCTGGAAAAAGGAGAATGCAGTTCTGCAAGAGCAACAAGAAGAGGCTGCCTTTCGCCGAAGGGAGGCAGAAAAAGACGCCGAGCATAAGCGTAAACAGGAGGAGAAGGACGCAGAGCACAAGCGCGAGATGGAGCGGATCAAGCTGGAGGTCCAGGTCAAGGCCACGGCTTCGCGCTTGGAACGCGAAAACAGCGACAAGCAGGAGCAGGAGCGCAAGCGCCAGAAGCTGGAGGCGGAGCTCAGCCAAGCGGAGCGGTTCCAAGGCCTCATGCGGAGCTTCTTGAGCGCTGCCACGCTGCAGGAGTCTGTTACGTTTGAGAATGACCTGGCGAGGCTGCTGGTGGAGGACAAGCGCTTCAAGAACCGTGCTGGCGCGCTGCGTCACTTGCACGGGCTTTGGAAAAAGAAGGACGTTGTTCCCGCGGTGGTGGTTACGCGGTCGCAGCAGCCGGCTGTGGACGACGAGGGCGTCTATCGCAACGTGGACAGCGTGCTGAATCCCAGCAGGGCTTACATTGGCTCCTCCCACGACATTGTCAGGCGTCGCCACCAGCATCTCAACGGGAGTGGGGCTACCGCCGCCGCCGGCCTTACTGTCAGCCTACCGCTGCTCACAACCAAGGTGGTGGGGTGCATGAAAACGCGCGAGCTCTTGGAGACGCTGGCCAATATGCGGCTCATGGGCATCGCCAACGTCAAGGGCGCCCAGTTTCTGTCGGACTCCCTACAGGACTACCGATCGGCTTTCAAGGCGATTGTGCATCAATACGATCTCTGTGCCAAGTGCGGGGGCGAAGGGCACTACATCTCTGCTGCACGAAAGCGGACTTTATCCGCTGGACGGAGCCCTTCTAGTATAAATGATGGAATCTACGTGGTCCGATCGGATCTATGCTTGTGGAGGTGCTTTGGGCACTGGTGCTGGGGGTCAGGCTGGTGGAATCCTGCCCCGCGGGGCATCAGTGGCAAAAAGTAAATGGGGCTCCCTTTTTTGAGGCCTGCCCCGCCAACGCCTACTCGCTTCAGGGATGGGGGCGATGCTGCACCCGTGCACAGGCGGACGCGTGCAAGGGCCAGGCGATGGGCCAGGATTGCACCTGCTCCCCCATGCTCTGCCCTGATGGTCAGGAGCCCCAGCATGGGCCTCCAGGGCGATTTGTGTGCAGGGCGACGCCCAGTGCATGCACGGAGCGATGTGGGGGGATGATGTTTAGGGAGAGCCACACGTGCAACTGCCTACGTTTGCATCCGCAAACTGTGGTGTGGGGCAACGAGGGAGGGGACTACTTTGAATTGCCATGATGGGCGTGCAACATAGAGGGGAGCCTCTAGTCCCTGGGGGGCATGCCCTTCATGTATTTTGCACAGGAGGTATTTTTAGGCACATAACCTGGGTAAGCCCAAGGATGCCAAATGAGGTGTGCATGATTTGCCTAGAGGCGGGGGCCGATGTGCCCGCCCCGTGCCAGAAGGAAGGGTTATTATTTCATGCCAGATGCCTGTCCATGGCATGGGCAGCTGCGCCCAAAAGGCGTTGCCCCCATTGCAACGAGGCTGTAGACTCCTGGCCCTTGGAGGAGGGCGACCAGATTAGGCTTGCAACACACAAGCTGGAAGGCATATTGCAGCAATGGTTCCAGGGAGGGGGCTCGACTTGGAAGCAAATCCCTCGATATGTGAAGACCAAGGACGGCCTGCTGACCAAGGAGGAGAATGAGCGGGTCTTGGCTGAGATGCAGAAGGTATGCATGGAGGTGCTGCGCCCCAGCGAGGGAAGGTGGACTGGTAGCAGCGACGAGGCCACATGGACATACACGTGCACGCAGGAGGGCACGACCAGCATGATCCGCTTGACCAGGACCGCGCTCGTGGATCCCATGGGGCGTTTTGTGCAGGATGGGTACAGCGTGGCGGCAGAACGGCGGGGCTAGAGCTGCGCGTGCAGCAGACAAGCACTTTCCTGCTCTGGAGCCGCTCCAGTTGAATTGTTGCTGGGGGGCTTCTCCTCTTGGGGCTGCTTCATCATGGTGGCGTGCATCTCGGGGTCATGGATCTTTCCATGAAGGTAGATGCCCAGCGTGCAGTAGTTGGCAGCCAAATCGCTGCCCAGACGAAAGAGGAGGAGGTCCAGCTGGCCAAAGGCGATGAAGATGACAAAGAGCTGCGTGAAGGAGCAATAGACAGACCAGGCGCTGGTGATGATATAGTAGGTCGCCGCCTTGTGAGGTATATACTTGTTCTTGGTATCCTGCAAAAAGGTCATGAGCAGCAGGCTCGAAAAAGAAAAATAAAAAAGGAGCAGCCGCATGCAGGACCTGCACAAAGTTTAGGACGTGTGGCACCAAGCTGTCGGCTATGAGGTCCGTGACAAAGGTGTGCACCACAATCATCATGATCAGGATGTTGTACTTGTAATAGGTATCGATATGGACGTGCATAAAAGTGAGGTCAGCGCGGGGACCAAAGGATATGAATTTGGACCGGGTGAACACTTCGAGCTCCACAAGCACGAGCAGGACGATGCAAAGCCAGATGCACATGAGCAGCGTCATGAAGCGGAGATCCACAAAGTACTTGTGAATCAGAGTGCGCCAATTATTCAGCATCCTTATTTTGCCCCTGAGGCGTTTCTCCGTAGATATATATAAAGAGGCTTCGCGGATTGACACGAAAGGCATATGTGGCTTAGCAGCAGTATGATGCTAGTCGTCCTGGGGCTAGCCACAGCGTGCCCCCCCGGGTCGTATATGGGGAGCGCTGGGTGCGTGCCATGCGGTATGGGGACGTACACGGCCGTGAGCTCCTCGTCCACCACGGCCTGCCTTCAGTGCGCTGCGGGTAAGTACAGCGACGCCCAGCAGGGGGCTACCATATGCACCGCCTGCCCCGCTGGGAAAACCACGCTGGACAGCCAGAGGGCGAATTGGATCGCTGGGGCCACAGCCTGCAGCACCTGTATTGCTGGCCATTACCTTGCCGTAGCGACCTGTGCGCCCTGCACGCTGGGGTACTCCTTTTGTGACGGATTGGCGATGCATCTGTGCAGCCAAGCGCACGCAGGTCAATTTGTGGGCCAGGCGTGCAGCTTGACCAGCGATACTGTCATTTTGAACTGTTCAAGGTGCAGGGACGGCGAGTATGCGCTCCAGCCGTGCTCCAGCACCACAGATACCCAATGCTCGCCGTGCACCGTCTGCTCCAAGATGCTCCAATTTCAGGTAGCCAAGTGCAATGCGACCCGCGACACGGTATGCGCTCCGTGCGACAAGCAGGCAGGCGACATGCAGGTGGGGGGGCGGTGCAACTTGTGCCCCGCAGGATCCTACAACAATAGCGCACAGTGCGCCCTCTGCCCTCCAAATACCTACTCTCCCGTGCCCAATGCATTGGCGTGCCTCCCCTGTTCGCCTGGCACCACCTCTGGCGTGGGCGCTTCGCGGTGCGTGGTGGCCTGCGCAGCAGGCACGAGCTTTGCGCCGGATGGCCTGACCTGCGTCCCACTGGCATCGGCACAGGCCCTCCCCGCAGCATGGGACGCATCGCTCGTTTCGCAAATACAGGCGGCAGCTCCCACCTCGGTGCCTGGAAAGTTCTTGGTCGCCACAACAACCTTCGGATCCAGTCAGCTGTACGTGATGGGCGCAGGCGACTCGTGGCTGCTTGCTGGGGCGCCTGGCACCTTACCCCCTGGCCAGGACGGGCAAGGGGAGCTGGCCTCGTTCACGCGGATCACATGCATGGCGTATGACGAGGTGCAGGGGGGGTACATGGTGGCGGATGGCGCCTCTCTCCGCTGGGTCACTGAAAACGAGGGGATCGTGACGACGCTGCCCGCTGCGGTTGGGGGGCCGTGGGCAGCCATGTCGTCATTTAGGGGAGCCGACGGAACCTTGACCTACGTCCTCGCTTCTGCTGCAACAGGGGCCATATGGACCAGGAAAAAGGACGGAATGGCAACAAGGTGGCTGCAGGGGCAGACGGTGATGCCCCTCAGCGTACATTTTTTCTTTGAGGGGCCATTGCATGTGCTGGATCAGGGGCTGATCATGACGTTCGCCTCACCCTCTGCAAGCCCCGTCATGATATGCGGGGGAGGATCCACGGTGCTGCAAGGGGTGGTGGGCATGGTTATCGAGTGCAACGCCGTGGATCTGGTGGCCAGCGGCGCTTTGGACCTGGGGTGGGATGACTATGCCAATACCTACTACGTGCTACTCTTCAACGCCGCGTGGAGCGGCGTGGGCAGCATATCGCAGGACAAGGTGCTCACGGTGACTTGGGTCCTGGACAGCGGTGTGCCCCTATCCTTTGTGGGGTCTTACCTCTTTGTGGGCGTGCGGATACAGGCCCAAATACTTCGGATGGGCATGCACGGATGCCTCTGTGACGCCGGTTTCTACTGTCAGCAACCGCAGCAACAGTGCCTGGAGGCGCCCATCGGCACTGAGGCGCCCATGCCCTGGACCTCTACCCCGACGCCTTGCCCCCGAGGCTCCTTCAGGCAGGCGGATCAGGACGGGTGCACCCTATGCCCGCGTGGGTACACGGCTCCCAGCGAAGGCGCTTGGATGTGCCTGCCCGATTGCGGCGTCAACCAGTTTTGGATGGCCTCCACTGGCGTGTGTGTGCCTGGCTGCAACCAGTCGCTGGGCCTTTACCACGATACGGAGAGCGGCCAATGCGCGCCTTGCTGGCTAGGCTCAGGCAGTACGGGCGGAATGGGGGTGTCGAGCTGCTATCCATGTGTCCCTGGCCAGTACGGCGTGGCCCCTGGACTCTGCGCGCCATGCCCTGA
>TBL_comb48_EPIDRAFT_1002648_pt1 | contig 12346 bp, 39 predicted proteins | sample TroBogEpilimnion_37_FD_10681 | JGI IMG/M metagenome (IMG submission 10681)
GAAACAAACGAGAGCCTTCTTTTTTCTTTGCTTTTGCGTTTTGGTAAGAAAATTTATATACAAGGTTTTGACGATGGTGAACGAGCCGGGAAAACTATTGCAGAGATAAATGCAAGGGGGCAAGAATGATTAAAGATACAGCGGTACAAATACTTTTGGAACACTTTAGTGAGGGCATGGTGCGCACTATTGTTGATGCCTTAGTTGAAGATGAGCGTGAGGAGTGTGCAAAGATGTTTGAGGAATTGCAGATTGTTGACGAAGCTAAAAATGATTTAGGAGGTTGTGTATTTTGTGGCTTTACACCTAAATTGGCCAGGCAAGCTATTCGAGCAAGAGGAAAAGAATGAAATACAAAGACATTAAAGATTTCGGTCAAAGATGTGATGAGCACCCAGACCATCAGTCCGGCATGATTACAAACCAGATGATTGTTGATAGATTAATCGAAGAGATTGATGAGTTGCGGGAGTACATAGAAAAACATTTAGGGGACAAGAATGACTGATGCCATGTACTTAGCAATCGTTTTCTTTTGTAAAGGCGTTAACTGCGGAATGATTGCCGTTGAAACACCCTACATCAAGCAGGAAGACTGTAAACAGGAAGTTACCCAAGTAGAAGACACCATGCGTAAAGATAAAACCCTGACAGTCATAGAGGGGCGCTGCGCTAAGTTTTACCTAAAAAACACAAACTATGCAAGGAAGTAAGAATGAAACTTAGAACATGGCGCAGGCAGATGACCAGGCGAGACACGGGTTTTGTAAAGTCAGTGGATAGGCTGATGGATTTAATTGCATACCATTCCAACAATCTTTCAAAGGCGTTACAAGACATTTATCAGAAATCATTAAAGGAGAAACAAAATGGGTGACGGCGGAAAAGGATCAGCACAAAGACCATTCGACCATCAAAAGTTTAGTGAAAACTTTGAAAAGATATTTGGAAAGAAAACAGAATATGTAGGTAAGAAGATCAATGAGTTAGTTGATGAGGAAGTAATGAAGATGGCTAGAGATCAGGATAAGTTTAAAAAGGAAAGCAAATGATAGAGATGCAGGAATTACTAAAGGCTCGGATACAGAAGCTTAAGCGCGACTACGAAAAGAAAGGAAAGTTTGAGTTATTGATTCGGATTAAAGAAGACAGATCACTACTTCAATATTTAAGGAAAAACTATGGAAACGTACAGCAAGGAGGATAAGCACTACATAGCCGGATTTGAAGCCGGCTGCGACTTTATCGTGACAGAGATAGAGCGTTGGGGCAAGCAACATCACTGCTTTGTAGATGACATACTTCACCACTTAAGGAATGGCAATGGCAAAAATAACACCGTACACAACGAAAAAGGGAATACAAATTGGGATCTACTATGAACCCAAGATCAACTACCACAACGAAGACCAGGACTGGATACAAGCGCGAATGCTGAACGTTAAGCCAGACTGGACGTACCACATTGATAACTTCATTGAATATGTTTGTATCTTTATTGTGGTCTATGCGGTTCTAGGATTGCTTTCAAGGGAATGGTATGAGTGAGTTATTAAAGTTTGTTGTCTATGTTTGCATAGGCGCAGCTGTACTAACTTTAGGGATATGGGCGGGATCAGCGCACGATGGCGTAGTGATATACCGATGCGACTGGTCAGAGATATCACCAGACATACCGCTTGAAGTGAAGCAGGAATGTAGAAAACGAATCATGCACGGAACAATATAGGAATAAGAATGAACGATGTGCTTGAATTTTTAATACTCATAGCTGTTCTCGGATTGGGAGCAGTATGGATCACGGCAGTATTTTGTTACATAATTTTTATCTTAGGAGATTACGATGATGGAAGACGAAGACCCAGAGATAGCTGAGTTGCAAGCCCAGGCGTTTTGGAGCAGAAGGTATCAAAGTCATTTGAGCGCACACCCAGATTGCAGAGACCCAGATCACCCTGGATGCAGCAGCTGCGAAGGAGATGACGATGATTGAGACAATCAACACATATGAGGGCAGAGAGTTTGGAGTAAGGACTGGAGAGATTCAGCAGATTTTCAGGAAGATATACCGCTGCACAAAATGCGGTCAGACATTTAATTCAAAAGAGGAAGGAACTAACCATGCAAATAGTAACCATAAAGAAGATCAGAATTGACTGTGGCACGCAGAGCAGAAAGGAGATTGACCAGCCAACAGTAGATGAATACTGCGAAGCGATGCTAGCGGGAGCGGAGTTTCCACCGGTACGCATATTCCACGATGGCGTTCATTACTACCTGGCAGATGGATTCCACAGATTCCATGCAGCCCAGAAGGCTAAGCGCACAGGCATTGAGGCAGAAGTAACGGCAGGAACGCTATCAGATGCGGTGCTCTACGCGGTAGGCGCTAACGACAAGCACGGCAAGCCCAGGACGATTGAGGACAAGCGTAACGCGGTAATGATGATGCTCGATAACTTTGAGTGGTCAAACTGGAGCACAGCAGAAATAGCCAGGCAATGTAACGTATCAGAAGCCTTTGTAGCCAAGCAGCGCAAGGGTAAACAACCCGAGAGTATTAAGTATAAGAACTCAGAGGGAGAAGTCATTGAGCGCAAGGTAAAGCCAAAGACAGAGACAAAGAAGACTAAGCCTACTGCTGCGCCCGATCCAGTGGTCACTGAATCTAAGCTAGATACAGCCAATGAAGCCCTGGAGATATTGATTGAAGAGAATCAAAAGCTATTGGATCAGTTGGCGGTAACAGTATCGGCAGATCCAACTCACACAGAGGAGCACATCACAGAGCTACGCCAGCAGATCAAAGACATGGAGATGGAGCTGAAGGCGGTAAAGCTCAGCCGGGATCAGTTTCAGAATGAGAACGATGAACTTCGCAAGCAGATCAAATGGCTAGAGAAAAAGATTAAGAAGCTCGAAACGGAGATCATATGAAAGGTTGTTCTGAATGTGAATATCATAAGAAGCTGGCACAACTATGGCGGGACGAAGCTTATAAGTTGGGCGGGCATGAATTGCCGAGAGGGTGGGTTGAGCTGACAAAAGAAGAATACGATGATATTTACAAAAGCAATAAAGACAGCGTTTACGATGCAATGATGGTTGTGGCAACCTATTTGAAAAGGAAAAACGTATGAATAAATTAAAAGAAGCAGCACAAAGAATGGTAGATGCGTTTGCTCCCCATGCAGATATGTGTAGACCTTGTACTGTTGAATGGCAAAACTTGCGTGAAGCAATAGATCAACAAAAATGGGTCGGGTTAACTAACGAAGAGAAAAAAAATGAAGTTGAGTTTTTCTTTCGTCATTCTTATGTTCAAGATATTGATAGATTATTTTTATTTGTTCAAACAATAGAAGATAAGTTAAAGGAGAAAAATACATGACACCCGCAGAATTACTTCACAAAGATGCGGCAAAGTATGCAACCAACCGCAAACTTGCTTACATCGGACTAATGAATAAAAAAGAAGTTGATCATATGACTGAAGATGCACTTAATGGAATATGGCTTGCTCACTATGAAGGTTATAGGGAGGGTTATTGGGTTGCCACTTGTGATGTTAAATTTTCAACTGACCCCGCCAAACTCAAGGAGAAGAACACATGAACAAAAGACTAACACCTACAACACAACTCAGATGGGTAGATAAAAAATATTATTACTACGATTCTTACGACAGCCAAAATCAAACCATAGCGGTGCTTGAGCAATGGCATCAGAACGAAGTATTAACCGAATCACATGGTTGGCAACCAGTGGAGGGCGGGGGGTGGCGAGAAATAAGAAAGGAGAAAAGCGAATGAATATTTATATGCGTGTTAACCAAAGTGCTGTTTTTGTATGGCCCGCATTGGCGTTTAGCATTGAAGGTGACTTTTGGATTGAACTTGCATGGCTTGGCCTTGCAGTAGGGTTGTCTTATGTATCTTAATCAAGGCATGTTGGCTGAGGGTCTTGTTGGAGAGCTATTAGACCTAGTTCACAAGTACGATGAAACGCTTTATATGGCAACAGTAATTGGATGCTTGGAGTTGGTAAAACAACAATTAATTAACGACAGCCTGGAGGACGAAGATGACTAATGTAAAGGAGAAGAACGCATGAGTGATATTCAATTTCTTTTAATGGGAGTAGGAATTATTTTGTTTATTAAAGTTTTGGTTGCAGTTTTAACTGTTATTACTCAAAAGAAACAAAACCAATGAGAGTATTAGCCCTTTGCTTACTTTTATCGGGGTGTGGCCCAAGTTGCGAGGAGCAAGGAGGAGTGTTAATTCAACATGGGTTCTACTACGTTTGGCAACCAATTGATGCGTCCAAAGGAATTGGTTATATGCAAGAGTACCCAAATTATGTTTGTAAAAAGGAGAAGGCAAATGAATGAAATAAAAAAGATGCAGACACCTTGGGATTCAGACAAGATTATCATGGTGGATACCGGATGCTATGAACGTGGATGTGTATGCGTAGCAAATCAGTGGGATGCAGACTATCCAAGCGAGTGCGTACCAATGGTTGAATATAAAGAATGGGTAGGTCTGACTGAGGATGATGACATTGACTGGGAAAATGGCGGTACTATAAGAGATTTGTTCAAAGCAATAGAAGCTAAATTAAAGGAAAAGAATGGATACTAAACAAGATTGGAAGGGTTTAGATGGAGCTATTGCTTGGCATTTAATTGAGCGTCAGGCAGAAAACTGGAATCAAGTTGGTGAAATGATGAATGAGTGGTTGAAGGCTAATACACCGACCAAAGAATGGATAGGTTTGACTGATGCGGAAAAGGCACAATTTGTTGTCACATATTACCCATCAAACTGGGATAGAAAAACGGCAGCGGCTTTAATGAGCGATTACGAAAAATATCTTAAGGAAAAAAATCATGTGGTTTCTGGGCAATAAAGATGGCAAACCTTGGTGGAATAAGCAGGATGCGGACGGCAAATGGATTCCAGTGACCGAAGAGGAAGCTAGCATTGCTAAAAAATACTGGCAAGACAGAATGGACGAAAAAGCGGCAAAAGTTTTAGAAGATTTCTTTAAGGAAAACAAATGAATAAATGTACTATTTGCGATTGTGATTTTTCTGAAGATGACGGCGTTACTGGAGCACTTGGTGTAATTGAAGTAATGTTTTGCAACTACTGTCTCGTTGCGCTAGAAGATTTGCTGGAGCAAAAGAAAGAATGGGTTGGTCTGAATGGCGCTGACTGGAACGACTTCAATCCATTGAAATCAAACGATCCTCACCGGGTTGCAGAGTGGGTAGAGAAATTATTAAAGGAGAGAAATGGTTTTTAAGCCAAGCCGGGGGCTTTGTCCCGGCAGTGGAGAATTAAATGTTAGAACTAAGAGAGGCGCAACTTAATGCGCTAGAGATGCTACGCCAGGGCTTTGCTGCTGGCCACAAAGCACAAATATTGGTAGGCCCAACCGGCTTTGGCAAAACAGAGATTGCCATAGCTTTGCTTGAGGCCACCAAGAAAAAGGGAAACAGAGCCGCTATGATTCTTGATCGAATAGTCTTATGCGATCAAACAAGCAAGAGGTTAGACAAGTACAAAATAGATCATGGAGTAATGCAGTCAGGCCATTGGCGGTATCGGCCTTATGAATCTATACAGGTATGCTCCGCTCAGACATTAGAGAAGAGGAAAGAATTCCCAGGTCTATCACTATTAATTGTTGATGAGGTTCATCAGCAAAGGCGGCAGACAGCAGAGTTCATTAAGAATAATCCAGATATCAAAGTCATCGGACTTACTGCTACCCCGTTCACAAAAGGCCTGGGTAAAACCTATTCCAATATAGTCAATCCAATAACGACTAAGCAATTGGTTGAGCAGGAATTACTTGTCCCGCTCAAGGTTTATATAGCCAAAGAGATCGACATGGAAGGCGCAAAGAAAGTCGCGGGCGAGTGGTCACAATCAGAGAGCACAACCAGGGGCATGAAGATCACGGGTGATATTGTTGCCGAGTGGATTAAGAAAACGCATGAGATATTTGGTGAGCCAAAGAAGACGGTCGTGTTTTGTGCGGGAGTAGAGCACGGCAATGACCTGGCTCGCAAGTTCGCAGAGCAGGGATACAACTTCGTATCTATCAGCTACCGGGATAAGGATGAATTCAAAGAGGATGTAATCAAAGACTTCTCAAGACCGGACACAGAAATACACGGACTCATAGCCACAGATATATTGACCAAAGGATTTGATTGTTCAGATGTAATGATTGGCATATCAGCACGACCATTTTCTAAGTCTCTATCCTCACATATCCAGCAGATGGGGCGCGTAATGCGCGGGCANGANGGNAANGAGTTTGCATTATGGCTAGATCATTCAGGCAACTATCTTAGATTTAGAGAAGACTGGGAAGACATATACGCGAACGGCGTTCATTCACTAGATGACGGCAAAGAAAAGACCAGGAAAGAACCCACAAAGGCAGAGAAAGAAGCAAGCAAATGCCCTAAGTGCGGAGCATTGTGGACTGGCGGGGATACTTGCCACAGATGTGGTCACGTTAAAGAGAAAAGAAACCAGGTTTCATCCGTTGCGGGTGAGCTGCAAGAGTTATCAGGCACGATGGGCACAACTTCAAAGCAGGAATTCTGGTACATGATGCAGTACTACAAACGCTATCACGGGTGGTCGGATGGGCGAATGGCGCACACATACAGAGACAAGTTCGGCGTATGGCCTCGCGGATTAGATACATCCAGGGCAATAGAACCTAACCAGGAAGTAAAGAAGTTTGTAGATAAGAAACTCAGATCGTACATAACGATGATTAAAAAGGGCGGCTTACAAGCTATGAACAGGAATAAGGAGACAAGATAATGGACTTTGTTAACTTTGCACGGGCACACGGCATACTCATTGAAACTACGCCGCCACTTGGTAGGTGGACTCGCTATCCCACAAACGATCACCCGCATAAAAAGAACGGGGCAGTTAAGTTCATGGGTAACTACGGACTGGTACAGAACCATGCCGTTGATACTGAGGTATCGGTATGGAAACCTGATAACACCGTTGGAATTAACCTGACGCAAATGGCGCGGGAAGCAAAGGCAGTACACGATCAGACACTACACCATCAAAGACTGGCAGCAAGCAAAGCAGCCTGGATCATCAACCAATGTGAGCCACTACACCATCATTATTTGGAGAGTAAGGGATTCAAGGACGAGGAGGGAAATGTGTGGCGCAAGGACGGCAAAGCTATCCTGGTAATACCAATGAGATTAGACGGCGCACTGGTCGGATGCCAGCTCATCCAGGAGGACGGGCAAAAGAAATTCTTGTTTGGGCAGCGGACTTCTGGAGCCACTTTTATATTCGATAACAAGGGGCAAAATATATTCTGCGAGGGATATGCCACTGCACTTAGTATTCGGGAAGTGCTCAAGTCTTTTAAATACAGATACAAAATCTACGTTTGTTTCTCCGCGCACAACATGGCTAAAGTTGCAAAACAAATGGGCAAAGGGTTTGTAATTGCGGACAATGACGCATCCAATACAGGCGAAAAAACAGCAAAGGATATAGGACTCCCTTACTGGATTAGCGATACAGTTGGCTACGATTTCAACGATCATCATCAGAAACATGGTACTTTTAAGAGTGGGCAGTCACTTCTCAGGTCACTGAACTTGAAGTGAGTTGATTACATTATTGACGTACAGATTGTTTTCTTCAGTTATGGATGCGGCGTGGAGGTAATTTAAAGCCTCCAAGCCGACCCTTCTAACATCTAAATTGTCACCGATAAAATCAGAACTTGCAGTCACTACACCATCATCCTGGGAGACAATGTAAATAACGAATACGGATTTATTTTTAATGGGCGGTATCAGCATGGTAGTCCAGTGTAATTGAGACCTCTGTGCCAGTGGTATTAGCCTCTGGCTTAAGGGTAAATGTAACAGATTTACTTTTTTTCAGACCTTCTAGCGTGTCGAACCAGTGCCCGTACTCCTCGGGGAATAGGGCATAGGTTCTCAGCCAAGTATCCAATCGGATGCGTTGGTAGTTCATTCAGTCTCAACCTCAAAAGCCTCGCAAGCCACTTCAGGAGACCACTCGTTGTAGAAGTTGATAGCGCCCGAACTTATTTGCTCGTGCACTTGCAGCTCGGCATTGTTTGCATTTGCAGCCACTACGTCAACATAATCAACGTAAGTAATCGTTACGCACACTTGGTATTTTTTCATAATGATTCTCCTAAATTTATATCTACTCGGTCGGTCAACTCGTCCACCATTGTGACGGGGCGCAGCTCGTGATCTTTAAACGTATAGACCTGTTTGGTTATATCGTCCACTTTTAAAAGCTCCTGGATTAATTCAGCTACTGTCATGCTATTGCTCCTTTTAGCCACTACACTAAAATTAAAGAAATAAATCATTGCCAGTTTCCCGGTCAACTGCGTAATCAAACCCTTGCGAGTTTGTATATGTTGGCTCATTCATTTCTGATGCTTTTTCGATTGCATCTTCAAAACTATCAGCCTCAACAATATAAACTTCTGTTGTTGTTGCGTGTACTTCGTAAGTTTTCATTTTTTATTCCTTTCAGCCACTATTCCATTATTGAAATGCAAGGCGCTTTTCTACGCGCCCGCGCTTTAAACGTGCAAAAACCCGCGCCCCCCGGTAGTTGTCGAATTTCCGGTGCTGCAAGAATTCCCCGGTCAAATCTTTTTCCATCCAATAAACTATCCACATTTTTAATCTCCTTGTGTTGAATACATTTCGTTTTTAAATTCTGAAATCATTTTTAAAATATCCCCAGTCGCTATCCAATCCTTTCTTTCTCCGTTATCCTCTCCTTTGAATTTATTACTGTTTAAATGAGCCACTATTCCATCTAAGAAAACGGAATATTTAATAAGCCTTTCGTTTTTATCCTCGGCTTGTTTTTCAAGTAGTTTTATGTAATTCATTATTCATTCTTTCAGTCACTACACCATTAAACCCAGGGCGAACCCTGGGGCGGGAAAATGCCCGGCGCGTGTCCGGGCGGGCGGCTCAGTACTCCTCGCAGTAGTCCTCTAGGCTTGTGATTAGCCCGTCAAAGTCCTCGGAGGATCCCAGCACTGACGCCAGCGTGTAGACTATCGTGCGGTCGTACTCCTCGCACAAGCTCTCTAAATACTCTCTGCGGTTTGCGTACCCGTTCAGCTGGTACTCGTTCGGCTCGGTTTGTGCTGTTATCATGGTTTAAGCTCCTATTAGTTTCGGTGTTGAATAGCGTGGATAATTTCGGATTGGCGTGTTCTCCTGATACTTCTCTTGAATATTGATTGTCCAGCCATTACTCTTGGCGGTTTCCATAAACAGGTAGGCGTCGCAGTCCTCCTCTAAATAAACTTTATTCAGCCGGGCGTATGAGTACTCGCTTATTTTGTTTTCTATGTCAAGCTCTACCAGGTCGGAAAATTCGACCTCTAGCCATCCGTGCCCGGGGTCTGCGTGAAATGTAAATTTTTTCGTTTTCATTGTTTAAGCTCCTTTTAGTTGTTGGGGCAAATGCCCGGTTAAAGCCCTTGTTAGAAGACTTTAACGGTGCTTTATCGCCGTGCCTCTGCGCGTCCTTGATCGATTAGTCGGCGTGCCTCCTGGCGATCTTCTATGCGTTCCGATTCGATCATTAGGCGCAAAATATCCACTTGAATACGTCCGCGTTCAAAGTCGAATCCGGCTTGGATGTAATCGCGTTCGGTGTGATTCATTTTTTAGCCTCAGTTGAAATAAGCGCGAGCAACAGCGCGGGGCAATTCACGGCGGGCGGTGTTGCGGATGCTGTCCGCACTTTTCGAGTCTTCGCGCCAGTAGTTCCAAAGCGCCCTGGCGCATACGGCGGCAACTGCTTTGCGGTACTCGGTAGGGAAATATTGCCCGGTGCAATAATTTATTTTCACAAGCCCGTCATTTGTCGCGGTAATGGTTAAGCGCCCGGAAAATGCCTCTTTTGATGCCTCAATTATTTCCTCGGCGGTTATGCCTGAAAGCTCCAGGCGGCGGAGTAACGCGCGGGCGTGGTTTAGGTCTTTAGTTATGCTCCTGGATTCTCTGCGGTATGTTGCCAGCCCTTCCGAGTCGCGCCAGTCTCTTATATATTCGCGCGGCTCTAGTCCTGGGCGTTTATTGGCGAAAGTGTAAAGCGCGTTAATAATTTGGTTTTTCATGGTTTAAGCTCCTTTAATTTGGTTGAGTATCTGTTGAATTTTCGCGGTAATCTGGTCGGCGTCCTCCGGGTCTGCCTCCGGGTCTGTGAGTAGTTCTAGAGTTTCGATCAAGGCAAAATACATAGCAGGGGCGAAGCTCTCCAAGTGTTTAATTTTGAGCGCGGGAGTAGCTCCGAATAAATCCCCGGTTGTGTCTACCTGGGGCGCGCCTGGCGAGTGAGTAAGCGTGAATGCTCCGGTTTCTAGTTCTACCTGGTTCATTGTGTCGCCTCCTCGTTCAGAAAATACAAGCGCACTTCGTAGCAGTCCGCGTGCAGGTCGCATATATCGCACAAGCGAAAATCCGATTCTTCGCTGATAACGTCAAAGTGTCCGCGCACGGGTAGCGAATCAGTCCAACGGTCGAGTTGTTCGCTTTCCTGGTCGTCCATGCCGGAGTAATCGCCATTGATAAGCGCGGGCAAATAGTGCCCGGCTAAGTGGTAGGTGTAATAATCGAAAATCATTTTTTAACCCCTGGCAACAAGATAAAAGAACACGGGGCAAAGAAAAGCCGACACCATGCCAAGGGCGAGCAGTGCATTTGATGCAATAAATAAAATTTCATCACGTTTTAATTTTCTATCGTATGCCTCGCGCAGCTCCTGGCGATCAATCGCGTAATGGATTGAAACCGAGAACAGTGCTAGCCCCAGGTCGTACCCGTCTTTCATTTTCTCGGTAATATCTTTTAATGCGGTTTTTGGGATGTAGTTCATTGTTTAAACTCCTTTGAATTTAAGCGCCAGGCATTCGTTATATGTGCCAGTGAAAATAATGCGGTATGAGTTGCGAACCTCGCAGCCCTTGCATACGATAATGTTGCCAAATGAGTTTATTTGTGCAGAGTACATTTTTTAAGCTCCTTAGTTGATCTAGACCCCTCGCGGGGTTTCGCCGATTAACGGCTCATCAGTAGACCTTGCCAAATTAGCGTTTTGTTGTTGCCGGTGTAGTTGCCCTGGTCGTAGTTGAACATTACTAAATCTTCAATGGTGCGCTTGTCCAGGTCTGAGCCTCGCATAAATGCGCCGAGCGGTATCAGTCCATCAATGTGCCGGGAGAGGTCTGAGAACTGTATTCCCTCCTCTGTCACTGTTGCGATCATCCTTTGACCATATTGGTCGTATTGTCTGCCGGTGTTCCACTGGTGTTGTGTCATGTTGTTAGCTCCTGTCGTTGTTGTCTGCGTATTGCATTAACGTTTATTCTATACAATATGTTTACCTTGTCTAATTGTATTTTTTCACTGAGAATCGGGAGTTGATAGGTAAAACCTATTGCATGGATTATTAGCCCTTGCAATATTCACTGGCACGGCGTTTGCTTTTCGTGCAGTGTTCCGGTACACTTCGGGCTTGTTATCAGCGAAGCGGAGCAGTCTTAAATGAGTCGATCAACTGTAAAAGAACACCTAAGCGAACAAAAGATTATCAACCCTCTAATTGCTACTAAAGGTCTTACACATAAGCAAAAAAGATTTGTTGAGGAGATTACGATAGGAGAATGCACGGGTTCGGAAGCATACCGCAGAGCATATAAGAGCAAGGGAAACCCAAGAACCGTATCAGTGAAAGCAAGTAAATTGAAGGCTCAAGATAATATCCAATCTGCAATAAATGCCATAGAAGCATCAAAGGAGGCTTTGAAATATTACGACTCTGAATCTTTGCGGGCTTTAAGTGTTCAAACCATGGTAGAACTGCTGCTAAATCCTGATACATCCCCGGCGATCAAGCTACAAGCGAGTAAGACAATCGGCACAATGACGGAGGTATCATTGTTCACGCACCGCACGGAGTCGAAGGTCATTCACTCCAGTGAAAACATACGCGGCAAAATACTGGCGGAGATACAAGCGCTAATGAATGCACAAGCGGAGGACGTAACAACCAAGGATGTAGAGTCGCTGCTCACTGAGTTGCAGCCACAATCAACCGAGCACCCGGAAAGTAACGAACCAGACAACCAGGGCGCGGAGAATTCAGCAGCCGGCGAGACCCACCCCGCCCCACCCCCCACTTTTGACCGCGCGGAGTCCCATGTACTCCAGCATACTATTCCACACACCCTGTCACAAGAAAAAAGCATTCCACAC
>TBL_comb48_EPIDRAFT_1002650_pt1 | contig 12337 bp, 6 predicted proteins | sample TroBogEpilimnion_37_FD_10681 | JGI IMG/M metagenome (IMG submission 10681)
CAGGATCGAGGCAGGCAAGAAGCTCATCATGGCCTTGACGAAAACGCCCATCACCTGTTCAATCGTCCAGAGGTGACTCACTTTTGAACCGCGACCCGCTGCACTATTGATCCGCGTTTTACAAGTGGAGATTTCAGTTAAGGGCCTCTCATTCATATTCTAAACTCTAAGGGTTGTGGCTCAAAATTGCAAAGATTTTCTGAAAAATCTGGTAATTTTATAAAACTCTCATGGTTCTTTTAATTGATGGAGTCATAAAAAACGGCTTTTACGTGGTTATTCTCAATAAGTTCCAAGAATAACAGACGAAATCAGAAAGCGGAAGACTTTTGCAAATGAAACTCAATTCTGCGCTGCCGAGACTTACTTTACTTCTTTTTGCCTGTGATTGGAAGACTTTGATAGCCTTTTTTATCAGCCCCGATCGTGCCAAGACGCTTTTTTTCCTCTTCGCTCCATTGGAACGATGGGTCGGTCAGCGCCTCACGGGCTGCTCTTTTGATTTCAGGCGCATTCGTGGAGCCTGGATAGACCAGCAACTCCCACAGGGAAATAGCATCGGCCTTCACCCGCTTGAGCAACTGCGTGCAGACCTGCATGCGGACTTCCTCGTTCTGCGGCGGGTCGAGGTGCAGCCAAACCAGCAACTGCAAATACTGCGGACTTTCAAACGGCAGTTCCTTGCTCTGTCCGGAGATCACTCGCTCGTTCTCGTGCCAGTCACCGGTCTTGGCTAAGGACTGCTGTGGTGCATACTGCGCCATCTCGACTGCCTTCTTTTGCAGGGCCTCCTTCCGCCAGGCTTCCATCTCAGCGGGGGTCGAGAGCACTTCCTTGGGTTTTAACGTGTCCAGAATACGCACGACAAATTCCCGTGGCAGCAGCAGTACTGTAAGCAGCATTGCCAAGCAGCCACAGAACCAAGGGAGCAAAAAACGTGCGATCGGACCCGCACGCGGATGCGAGAGGATTTCTCTGGGCACTTTACTGGCTGCTGGAAAGGGCTCGGGCTGAACTTTCTGCGACAACCCGCTTTCCAGTTTCGCCGCCTCCTGCTTTTGGGTCGCAAGCACGAGCTTTTCCTGCTGCTGCAGATACTTCAGCGCCAACTCCCACCAGCACTCGGGCAATATCGCCTTGTACAACTCCGCCCCTTCCGTGTCCTTCGTCAAGCACTCCGCCAAATGATCCAGTGCCTCGCGCTCCGCCTTGCTCCGCCAGGTCCAGGCCACCTTGGGTTTGCGCAGCCGCACGTCCCAGAAATCCCGTTCCTCCTGCACCGCACTGCACACCACACGCCCGGCTGCCAGCCAGCGCTTAGCATCCGCCAGCACCTCCTGGTGCTCCTCATTCGCCAGCGGCAACGCTGCATTGTACAACTGCTCCGCACGTGAAAACCGCGTCACCGCCAGGGTGGCGGCCAGGGCCAGCATGACGTCCACTGCACACGCATTTTTGGAGGCACGGGATGCCACGATGGCATCCGCCAGCCGGGAAAGACGGTGCGTCTCCCCTCGGGCCGCCCAGCGCGACGCCACCATGCACGTCACGTTGACCTGACCGCTGCCCATCTCAATGACCAGATCGGGGATGCGTGCCAATTCCGCGAGTTGGTCCTCGTCTTGCTCAAACATTTCAGCAATCAGCACACTGCTCACCGCAGCCCACTCCGGCTTGGAAAACGCCTGGCAGCAGAAGGCATCATAATGCCCCGGAACGGCTACTTTGGTGGCGACAGCACGCAGCAACCCCTTGGCACTCGTGCGCAGTTCCTCGGGCACTTCATTCGCAATGATGGCCTCAATCCGTATCTTCGTCTGCGGGTCGATACTACTGCTGGCACCAGCATCCAGCGCATGGCTGGAGGACATCTTCTCGACGGATGCTGTGGCGCTGTTACCCATTTTCAGCGCCATTGATAAGGCGGATCACGCCAGATGCAACGCGTGCGTCACACAGGAGGCCAAATCGCTCATGCCATGATCTCCTTGGCCACATTGCCATAAACGTCTGTAAGACGGAAATCTCGGCCCGCATAACGGAAGGTAAGCCGTTCGTGATCAAGGCCCAGCAGCGCCAGCACCGTCGCGTGCCAGTCATGGATGTGCATCTTATTCTTCACCGCTTCATAGCCGTAGTCATCGGTCATGCCATAATTCATGCCCCCCTTCACCCCGCCGCCGGCCATCCACATGGAGAAGCCTTTGTTGTTGTGATCGCGGCCATCATCGCCCTGGCTGTGCGGCGTGCGGCCAAATTCACCACCCCACACCACCAGCGTATCCTTCAGCAGCCCACGCTGCCTGAGATCAGTCAGCAGACCCGCGATGGGTGTATCGATCGCTCCGGTGTTGCGTTCCAGCGCGGCTTTCAGATTGAAATGCTGGTCCCAGTTGCCGTTCGTGATTTCGATGAAACGCACGCCTGCCTCCACAAACTTGCGTGCCATCAGGCACTGCCTGCCAAACGCGTCCGTTTCTTGCACGTCGATGCCATACAGCGCCTTCGTGGCTGCGGTTTCCTTGCTCAGATCCATCACCTTCGGCACCTCGGCCTGCATGCGAAACGCCAACTCATACGCTTCGATCACGCCTTCCACTTCGGCGCTAACGCCGCCGTCTTGCTGCATGCGGGACTTGTTGAGCGACTGCACCAGATCCAATTGGGCGCGCTGCTCCTGGGTCGTGTAGCGGTCATTTTTGATGTTTGCCACCGTGGCCTGTTCCGCCCCACCGCCAAACCGCCGCGCAAAGGCACCGCCGCCGGGGAAGCCGTTGCCGCCGATCTTAGTGCCTTGATAAATGGCAGGCAGGAAGGCGCTGCCATAGGTGCGGGTGGCATTGCCCGGTGGATTCACCGTGATGAAGCCGGGCAGGTTTTCGTTCAGGGTGCCCAGGCCATACAAGGCCCACGATCCCAGCGAGGGACGTACAAACTGCGTCGTGCCCGTGTGCAACTGCGAGAACGCCTGCGGATGCGCTGGCAGATCCGTGGACATCGAATTCAGAATGCACAGCTCATCTGCATGCTTGCCCAGATTGGGAAACAACTCGGAGATGTAGAGGCCGCTCTTGCCCTGCCTGCTGAACTTCCACGGCGATGCCATCAGCTTCGCAGTGCCATAGCGTCCTGCCGCCGAGGGCGCAGCTTTGCCGGAATCGGCAATCAGCTTCGGCTTGTAGTCAAAGGTGTCCACATGCGACGGCGCGCCCTGCATGCAGAGAAAGATCACATGCTTGGCGCGTGCTGCAAAATGCGGAGCCTTGGCTGCAAGCGGTCCTGTGGCTGCCTGCGCTTCGGCGCGCAGCGCCTGCTGCTGTGCTAGGGCGGCAAAGGCCAAGTAGCCGAAGCCATTGGAGCTGGTCTTTAAAAACTCGCGCCGGGAGAAGGGGGTCGTGTTCATGACGTGTCAATGGAGTGGGCTTTAATTGAGGTAACGAAACTCGGCGCTCGCGATCAGGCTCTGGCAGAAGGCGGACAATGCGGCAAACTCTGCCTTCTCCCGCGCATCCTTGCCGCCACCACTGCTCTTGGCGACCATCTGCGGGAAGCGCATCCAGAAGTTGCCGATCGCGGCTTTCTCCAGATTCGTGGGTTCACGCCCAAACGCCAGCTCGTAGGCGTAGCTCAACCGCTCGGCGGAATTCCCCGGATGCTTGGAGATGCGCGCCGCAAACGCATCCGCTGCACTTTGTGACTGCGGGTTGTTCATCAGGTACAGGCTCTGGGACGGCACGTTGGTTGAGTCGCGGTCACCGTTGACCAGGCTCGCATCAGGGTAATCGAAGACTGAAAGCATTTCCGGTATCTGATCCCGGATAATCGGCAGGTAAATCGAACGATAGGTGGAGGGTTTGCTGGTCAGTTCGCCGCGAAAGACTGCGATCAGCCCCTGCCGACCTTCACCGGCACGCGCAATGGGAGAACCGTCCACCGGATACAGGTTCAGCGTGCCGCCCATAGCGAGCATGGCATCACGGATTGCCTCCGCTTCCAGCCGGCGCTGGTTCATGCGCCAGTGCCACTTGTTCTCGGGGTCCACGGCATAGTTCGCCGCATCATAGTGTGAACCCATTTGATAAGCGCGGCTCAGCATGATCTCACGGATCAGCTTCTTCACCGACCAACCTTTCTCCATGAACGTGACCGCCAGATAGTCCAGCAGTTCAGGGTGGGACGGCTTTTGGCCCATCACGCCAAAATTGTCCGGGGTAGGTACAAGGCCGCTGCCCATCAGCTTCAACCACACGCGATTGGCCATGACGCGTGCCGTCAGCGGGTTGTCCTTGGAAGCGATCCAATAGGCTAGGTCCAGCCTGCCGCTGCCGCTCTCTGGACCGATGTTCAGTGGCTCGCCTTTGGCGCACAGCACTTCCACCAGGCCGCGCTGCACCACATCGCCCGGCTGCTTGATGTCACCCCGGATGAGAATCGGGGTGTTAACCGGGGTGGCGCGGTCCAGCACGCCCATCGCCAAGGTGCGGGGGGTGCCATCATCATAAAAGAGATCCACATCTGCCTTCACTTCTTCCGCACGATCCTTCGCGCCGCGAATGCGCAGGAAGTTCGCCGCACCCGCCTTCGCACGGTCCTGCTGGCGCATGGCAAAAATCTCGCGCTGCGCCTCAGCGGCCGCGGCTTTCGCTTTCTCATAGTCGCCCTTGAGTTCAGCCACTTCCGCCTTGGAGATTTTGGCCAGCGCTGCAATCTGCCCGGCTGTGCGGTCCAGTTCAATCAAGCCTGCGGTGTTGTTGTTCTGCAATTGCTCATAGGTTCCAAAGAGCGTCTCACTGCTCAGGAAGATGCCCGCCAGCGCGTAGTAGTCACGCTGCGTCACCGGATCAAACTTGTGATCATGGCAGCGTGCGCAGGCTAGGGTCAGGCCCAGCATGGACTGTGAGACCGCATCGATCTGTTCATCGACCACATCCATCGCAAACTGGCGGCGGTCGCGGTTGTTGTGACCTTTGGGACCAATCGCCAAAAAGCCCGTGGCCACGATCTTGTTTGCCTGATCGCGCTTGCTGTCAAACTTCAGCAGGTCTCCAGCGATCTGCTCTTTGAGGAATTGGTCGTATGGCTTGTCCTTTTTGAACGACTCGATCACGTAGTCACGATAGCGCCACGCATGCGGGTAGAGGATGTTCACTTCTTTGCCGCTGCTTTCCGCATACCGCGCCACATCCAGCCAGTGCCGCGCCCAGCGCTCGCCATAGCGTGCGGAGTCGAGGTACATGTCGATCACCCGCTTCACCGCGTCGGGCGATTGATCGGCGACAAACGCCTTCACCTCGTCCGGTGTCGGAGGCAACCCGGTCAAATCAAACGCCATGCGGCGGATCAAGGTGGGCCGGTCCGCGTCGCGCATGGGGTGCAGCCCGTTGGCTTCGATGCCTGCCAGCACAAACTGGTCGATCTCAGTCTTCGCCCAGTCGACGTTCTTCGCGGCAGGTGCCGCATGCTTCACCGGCTTTTGGAAGGCCCAGTGCTTGCGGCCAGCATCCATGTCGATCACCCGCTTGCCGCCGCTATGGTTCGCCACCTTGCTTTCACGCGGGTCGGGCGCACCCATCTCGATCCACTTCTTGAAGTTCGCGATCACGTCGTCCGGCAGCTTTTGCTTTGGCGGCATCTGCATGTCCTCGTTCTTCCAGGTCATCGCTTCATAGACGGTGCTTTGCGCGATGTTGCCAGGAGTGACTCCTGGATGCCCCGACTCCCCGCCCAGCAGAGTCGCTTGCTTCGTGTCCAGCGTCAGTCCGCCTTTGACTTTGGCCGATTCACTGGAGTGGCATTTGTAGCAGGACTGCACCAGTACCGGCCGAATGTTCTTCTCGAAAAACTGGAGTTGATCCGGTGCCAGACCTGCGTGCGCCGTCTCGGCGGCATCAGTGGCCCGCAGGGCTACCGGAGCAAGCAGCAGCAAAGAAAAGGTCAGAGTCTTCATGGGGAATGGGCAACGGGTTGGTTGCTACAACACGCCCCCTTGGAAAAAGTTTCAGAAAACACCCAGGTCGGGTCGGCAACATCCAGGTTGCCCGGAGTCGCCACCACGGCTTCGTTCCCGCCATGCGCCCTTTCATCGCCTCCCTGCTGCTCCTCTCATCTATCCACGCGGCGGAACTCGTGGTTCCCAACAATGTCACCTTCACCCGCGACATCGAATTCGCCAATCCCGACAATCAGCATCTGCAGGTCAATCTGGCTCAGCCCCAAGAAGGGCAGGGGCCTTTTCCCGCCGTAGTCTGCATCCATGGTGGTGGCTTCCGCGCGGGCAAACGTGAGGGCTATGACAAGCTGCTGCTCACGCTCGCCCAGCATGGTTATGTGGCCATCACCGTCACTTACCGGCTGGCCCCGGCGTATCCATTTCCGGCAGCCGTGTACGACTGCAAAGCAGCGGTGCGCTGGCTGCGTGCGAATGCCGCCAAGTATCACGTGGACCCGGCACGGATCGGTGCCATGGGCGGCTCTGCGGGCGGCCATCTGGCGCAGTTCCTCGGCGTCACCGCAGGAGTGCCGCAGTTTGAAGGCGAAGGGAATTTGGAACAAAGCAGCGCCGTGAGCTGCGTGGTCAATTTTTACGGCCCCAGCGACTTCACCAAGAGCTACGACAAAAGCGTGGATGCCAAGGATGTGCTGCCGCTGTTCCTGGGCGGCGATCTCAGCACCAAGCGCAAAGAGCACATCATCAGCAGCCCCTTGTACTGGGTGACGCCGAATGCCGCCCCCACGCTCTACCTCCATGGCACCGCCGATGAATACGTCGCCTATGAGCAGGCCACATGGATCGTGGACAAGCTCAAGGCCGCCACCGTGGAAGCCGAACTCATCGGCTTTGAAGGAGCGGGCCACGGCCTGAAAGGCGTGCCACCCGAGAAAACCGAGGGGCCGATGTTGGCCTTCTTCGATAAGCATCTTAAGCCTGTGGCCGCAAGATAGGGTTGCCTGCTGCATTTTGCAGGCCCCAGACTCTATACAGTCATATATGTAGGCTTCATTGGGAATCTGATTGCAGTATTGGATTGTCGGTGGTCTAATCGGCGAAAAAAAGCAAGGCTTCCCTGGCGTATATCTCATTTTTGAAATTCATCGTTTACTCCCAGCTTTCTCATGACCCAGCAGGCGAAAATGCGCAGCAATCACAGCTCTCTTTGCATTTTAAACTGTACCAATGGAGATCGCTCGGCGTTTGACGGTGGTAGCTTTGTGATCGGAGCGTCGCCCAATGCTGATCTTAGGACGAGTTCCCCGCTTTGCCCCCAGGTCCTTTGCAAGATCTCAAAACATGGGGATGTCATGGAACTGCAATTTAGCTGCCCGGTGCTGATCAATGGAACGGAGGCTACTTTTTTCAGATCCATGCCAGGGGAAGAGCACACCGTGCTGGGGGCGGGACACATGCTGGCTTTTAAATACACCCAACAAGCGGATGCCTGGATGGCTCTGCGCAAGGATACTTCATGGTTTGTTTACAACGGTGAAAAACAAGAATGGAGCGGCCCCTTCGGCCCCGAATATCTGCGCACCTGGCTTGGGGAGTTTTCGGCTAACTCACGCAAGCAGCTGATTTTAATTCCCAACGGAATGGAGCAGATGGGGTTTTATGTCCAGGACGCCAAAGACATCCTCATGATCCCGCCCCCCACGCCATTACCGGCAGAAAAGTCTGCCTGGTATGACCGTCTCACTTCGGAACCCGAAGAACCCCGTGGGCATGAAGCGGAACCTCCGGTCACCGGCATGGATCTGAACAGTGAATATGGCGAGTACACCTGCCCAATCTGCTGGTTCAAATTTGACCGTGGGGATGTGATGAACATCGCTATCCACAACAGCCTGCGAGGTGACCCCATTCTGGGTGACGAGGCGATGCAGCGCTTCCATGCCACGCGCTTCAATGATCGCGGCCAAGCGCTGGATGCCATGGGCCTCGCCACCTCAGATCTCGCCTGCCCCCACTGCCGCAGAAAGCTCCCCCCAGGATTTCTTGATCTGCCGCATCACATCTTTTCCATCGTCGGTGCGCCTTCTTCTGGAAAGTCCTACTACCTCAGTGTGCTGATCAAGCTGCTGCAGAGCACCCTCTTTCAACATTTTGGCATCACCTTTCGCGATGCCGATCCGTCTGAGAACGTCATCCTGACGCAGATGAAGACGCAGTTGTTTTCTTCTTCATCACCCGAGGATGCCTTTCTGGCCAAGACCGACCTCGAAGGTGCGCTGTATGAGACACTGCCGCGCCAGGGGAGAAAGGTGCGACTGCCAAAGCCTTTCATCTTTAAACTCTCCCACCCTGCCATACCGGAGAGTGGCTTCTCCATGGTCTTTTATGACAATGCTGGCGAGCATTTCGAACCGACCCGCAATAGCGCCGACTCGCCGGGTGCGCAGCACATCGCTGTGGCCTCGGGCATTTTCTTCCTCTTTGACCCGCTGCACAACACCGAGTTCCGCGCCATGATGAAGGGCGTCACCGATCCGCAGATTAAGACCCACCGCATTGACCAGCAGGACGTCATCCTCGCCGAAACGGAAGTCCGCATCAAAAGCCTGCTTGGGCTGGATTCACGGCAGCGCGTCAGCACGCCTCTGGCGGTGATGGTGGGCAAGTTCGATACCTGGGCCACCCTGCTGGGAGACGCCCCGCTGCTGCCCGTCATTCAGGAGGGCCAGGTCAGACTCGACAACATCAAGGTAAACTCCGCCCGTGTGCGCGAGCTCATGGTGCGCACCTGCCCGTCCATCGTGGCCAATGCGGAGGCCATTTCCTCCAATGTTTGTTACTTTGCCGTCAGCCCGCTCGGTTGTTCCCCCGTGGAGTTCCTCGACCGCGAAGGCACGCCTCGCATCGGCCCGGACCCGAAGCAGCTCAATCCCCGGCATGTGGAGGCACCCACGCTCTGGGTGCTCTCCCAGGCCACTCCTGAAATGATCCCGTCAACCACCGCGCTTTGATCTCATGGCCTGGCAGCTCATTTACACTAGCGCCCCCCGCCTGCTCGAAGCGGGCCGCACTGGATTCGGCACCGTTGCGCGTCATCGCGCCGTCAGTGGCATGCTCGCCGCTGCTGTCGAGCGTTTCAGCCAGTTTGCCCGCCTGCCGGGGCATGATCCCCGGCGCATCGTCCACACCTACCGCATTCTGGCCGTGGGTTCGGGCACGTTCCATGTGCTCAGTTGTTTGCAGGATGCAGGCTCGGACTACACCGGACGCACCAATCACATTGCCCATCACCTCATCGCCGAGCCACGTGAGATCCGCACCCTCACCGCCGCAGGACTGACGCCGGCGGATGTGCTCATGGGCATGGCATGGCGCACCTCATGGAGTGAAGGCCCCCGTTACCTTGACTCAGCAGAGGAGATCGATCTCTCCTCCTTCGCTTCCCGGCCCTCAAACGCTTGGTCCGCCATCACGGGCAATCAAGCCTCCGCAGGCATTCTTTGGTCCCGTGAAGCCATCAAGGGCTGCTACCTCATCACGCCTCCTGGGGCCAATGTGTTGGAGCTTTTTCGTGAATCCTTGCTGGCAGTCCCGGCGCAGGCCTGGCAGACCCGGTTCACCACCTGCCTAGAGCCCAATGACGACCTGGCGGATTTCCGCTGGGTGGCACTGACCTCTTCCTCCCCGCTGCGGTCTCAGGTGGAAACCTCCAACCGCCTCGTCCTCGACCTCACCCGTCCCTCCTCTCTGCCAGAACCGCCCGAGGTAGAGGCTCCCGCTCCTGCCAGCCAAGTCGCCGCGCCAGCAGCGCCGCTGCCTCCGCCTCCCCAAGTCCAAGCCATGGCCGCGCCAAGCATGTCCCTGCCCAGCGCCGGGGCAGAGCCGATAGGCACCATGGGCGGCTGGTCTCCCGAGGCTCGTCAAAAGACACCCAAAGGCAGCCGCAGCTACATCGGCATCTCGCTCGCTATTGCCGCCCTGCTGATCGCAGGCGTCAGTGGCGGATTGCTGTGGCACTTCAATCAACAACAACAGGAGAAGCACGCACGCACCGCCTACGAAACGGCCATCGCCAAGCTCTGGAAAGATAATGGCATTCTACTCCTCGACGACACGCGGAAGTTTCTCCAAGACCAGCCCGTGCTGAACGAAGGCCATACGCTGCTGAAATCTCACGAGGAATTTTTCCGCGGCATGAAGCAGGCGCTGAACCGCCCTGGCGCGCCCTCACCTTCGCTGCCCACGGAGAGTAAAGATGACCTCAAAAAGCTCAAGGAGCTGCTGGATGAGTGGAGCAAGCTGCACCAGACCCCCTGGGAGAAACTGCAAAGCGAGAAAGCTACGGCGACGGTGTCGAGCCTTTACGAAGCCTTCCGCAAATGGGAAAACTTGCGCAATGCCACCTGGAAGAAGTTGTCCGAGTTCATCGACCTGAAAGCCACTGCTCAGCCTTTGGATGAATTGCTGCAACCGCTCAAGGACATCGCCAAGGCCGCACTGAAACGTGAGGAGCCAGCGCGTGAAACTCGTGCTACCTGGGCGGATTTGTTCGAACTCCTAGAACGTCAAAAAAGCCCCATGGATGCTGAAGCCCAGGGCTGGTTGAAACTATGGACAGACCTGGATGGCCCCACCCGATGGATCGCAGCAGAAAAGGGCTACGCCGACAGCGCTCTCCCTGCTTGGCTGCGCGAAAAGGCCCTGAAGGTGAAGCAGCAGAACAATCCCGACAAAATGGTTGATCAGGGAAAGAACCCCAGCCCTTACCCAACAAAGGAACCCCCAAAGCCCCAGACTGCGATGGAGGACGCGGATGCACTCTCTGCGAAGCATGTCATCCACATCCGCCTGCTGAATTCCGGTGAAGATCCTACAAGCAAAGTTACAGGACTCAAAGTGGCTGCGGACATGCAGTTATATGTTGGCGCAGCCGCAGATGCGCACCCCAACCCAGGTGCTAAGACCGAGTCTAAGGATGGCGAGTTGAAGCAGTGGATGTCAGTCAGCATTGACGGCAAAGATGAGATCAATTTTGGCCTCTCCCGGTTCGCTAAGCTGGAGGAAATGATCCGCTTTTCCAGCACTGGCAGTCTGCTCGCTCTCCCCGAGCAATACCGCAACGCTGCCAACGGCCTCCGGCTCGTGGCACGCAGCAAAGACAGCGTGCATGTGCTGTTTGACCTGCGGTTGATTCCCATCAGCAGCGTCGTTGCCAAACCCATTTTTGCGAAAGAAATCCCAGCCACTGCGGACAATTCGTCAACCGCTACTCTGCTCCTGCCCGCAGGTTTTCTGCCTCGTCTGCACCTGCTTGGGCAGACTAACATGATCTATTCATTGCGGCTCGATGGCATGGCTGCCAAACAGAAACTTTACGAACTCAAACCGCCAGTGGATTCCTCCTTCGAGGTGCTGCCGCCTGTGGAGAAAACGACTCTGGGCCCCAACCTGCAGGACCTCCGGCGGCAGATTGCCGAGCTCGAAGCGGAAATTCAAAAATATGATGCTGATCTGGCTGCTCTTGAAAGCTCCAAGCTGTCAGCCCGAGAAAAGGACCTTCGCAGAGAGAGCTACTCTAAGGGCAGGGCCGATAAAGAACTCAAGATACAGACCCTGACTGCCCAGTTGCAAAGCGTTGAAGCGCAGAAGCCCGTGAAGTTTGATCTCATGCCAGACCATTACACCCTGCTGCTGGAGTTGCCGAACAACAAGATCGAGCTCTGCAAGCTGAACGTCACCCCCGCATCCAAGTCTTCCACCTCCAAACCTCCCGCCCCGTGAAACCCCTGCTCCAAGCCATTGAGGTCATTCGCGCAGTCCTCAAAGAGGAATCGCCTCCTTCATCGGTGGAGGAGGCCGCCGTCACTTACGCCCAGTTCTGCACGGACGCGGAGCGGCGATTGGACCGTGTCTCGGCCATGCTGCAGAAAGGCAGTGATTACCAGGCTTTGCAGGTGGCCGAGGAGGAACCACCTTTGCTGGATCTGGCGGCGTTGCTGAGCTTTGGCGAAGAAAAAAACTGGCAGTCATACTGCGAGGCGCACGGCCTCAAGACCGCCGTCCGCCTCAATGCCAGGATGATCCAGGAACTGGAGAACCTGTATGCCAAGGGCATCTCGGCAAATCATCCGCTGTACAAAGATTTTCGCGCCGCAGTACTCTCACGCGATGACGAGAAATCACTGCGCATCGTCAAAACCATCCTGAAGTTGAACCCGCAGGATGAGAATGCACGCAAAGAACTCCTGCGCCTGGAGAACAAGGGCCTGCAGGAAAAGATCGACCTGCTGCGTGAGGCGCTGAAGACGGATGACGAGGAGCGCATTGCCGCGCTCACGGAAGGCATCAAAGCCGTTGCACCTGCCGCCAAATTGGAGCGCCTGGATGTCT
>TBL_comb48_EPIDRAFT_1002665_pt1 | contig 12297 bp, 10 predicted proteins | sample TroBogEpilimnion_37_FD_10681 | JGI IMG/M metagenome (IMG submission 10681)
GGTGCAAATATGCCAACAACAAACAATTGATTGTCAATGTCTTACACCCCAAAAATCCATAAGTCCCCCAATCTTACCCGGTATCTTCAATCGCTATTCTTAGCAACTTGTGCTTACGGTACCACCCGTTTTTCACTCTTTAAATACGACTTATTAATTTTTTTTATTCATCATTTACAAATATTTTATTTAAATTTATTCTAAGCAAAATTGTTCTCCATCTCAAATCATATTATCATGAAACCAATCCTGCTTAACCTCCTTATCCTCGCATTGCCTTTATCGCTATTCGCTCAGCAAATCCAACCATTAAATCTTTACCAATTTAATGCCTTGTACCGCAAACAACTCAAAACCGAACAGCCTTCCGAAACCGAAAACCCAAATAAACCCAACGACGACGAACAAGCTCGCTACAACCGCTGGTACCATATGCTGGCAGTTCGTGCTTACCCCAATGGCATAGATAATCATCGCGATGCACTCTTAAAAGCTTTTCAAAATCAACAAGCTTCAGGCGCTAAAAATAATCTCGCAAAATCCACCGGTAATTCCATTGGCCCATGGAAATCTATCGGTCCACAGTTTGGTATAGGCCGCGTTAATGTAGTCCGACTAGATCCGCAAAACAGTAATACCATTTACATAGGCAGCGCAGGCGGTGGTGTTTGGAAAAGCACTGATCTGGGCAATAGCTGGACTTCCAATTCCGATAACTTTCCAAGCATTAGTATAGCCGATATCCAAATTAATCCTATTCACACCGATACGCTTTTTGTGGCCACCGGCGATGGTTATGGCTATGCTGTAGATAGTCCTTACAATTTATTTTGGGGTGGCCTCTATAGCGCCGGGGTATTAATGAGCCCCGACGGGGGTAACACCTGGCATACNACCGGTTTAAGTAATGTGCAATCAGATACTGCCGTTATTCAAAAGTTGTTACTGCACCCGCTTAAAACTTATATCCTTTTAGCTTCCACAAGGGTAGGTATTTACAGGTCAACCAACAGTGGCACCACCTGGTCTTTGGTAGATAATAGGCACGCTTATGCTATGGCTTTTAAACCCGGTGCTCCGGATACGGTTTACGCTACCACTGCATCAGATCTCCTGGTTTCTTATAACGCAGGCGCAAATTGGCAAGTGCTTAATGCCGGTATTTCTGTTGCTAATAATTTACAAGGTTCACAACAAGATCGTGTATCCATTGCAGTATCTCCTGCCTCACCTAATAGTATTTGGCTCCTGGGCGATAACCTTTTGGTTTCCCACGATGGCGGACTCTCCTTTACAGCAACAACTGCACCCATGAGTAGCTTTTATGGCTATTACGATAAAGTATTGGCTGTCTCCCCTTTTGATAGCAACGAAATTTTTGCAAATGGTATGGAAATGTCCCAAAGCACAGATGGTGGCATTTCATGGACTCAATATGGCTACTCAGCACTGCATGTAGATCATCACGCCGTTTGCTTCGATCCTAATAATGCTAATAGAATCTATGCAGGTTGCGATGGTGGCGTTTTTGTTACTAACGATCATTGCCTCACCTGGAGCCAATTAAGCGATAGCAACTTGTGTATCTCCCAAATCTATCGTTCCGCATCTTCTCGTCAAGACCCCTCCATGTTGCTATGCGGCCTACAAGATAACAATACGCTAAGTTGCAACGCCGGTACTTGGAACTATGTACTAGGTGGCGATGGTATGGATTGTGCTATCTATCCCCAAGACGATAATTACCAAGTGGCTTCTTATCAATATGGCAACTTTTATTTGTCTAGCGATCAAGGCGTTACTTTTACCCCGCTAAATATTGGGGTGGGTGGCTATTGGACCTCTCCCGTTTCTTTCGTTCCAAACCAAATTAACAATATTTACTTCGGCTTATATGGTGTCTTCTTTACTAACGATATGGGCACAACTTTTACCGACCTCACACCTTTGGATTCCTTCAATCATAATCTCTCTTGGGAGGTAGGGGTTACTTCTTTAAAACTGGCACCCTCCAACAGCAATGTTATTTATGCTGCCGATCAATCCCATATCATAAAATCTACCAACGCCGGCCTTACTTGGACAAACATTACGGGCAACCTGCCAAGCAATACTGTGGCAATCATAGGCATTGCGGTAGATTATAAAAATCCGGCACTACTTTACGTTTGCATGTCGGGCTACGATGCTACCAAAAAAGTTTTTGCTAGTAACAACGGTGGTTTAAGTTGGCATAACATAAGCTATAATTTACCTAATGTACCCACAGCGGCTATTGCCACAGATAGCAGCAATCCGGGCGCTTTATTCCTAGGCACCGATATGGGCATGTATTATACCGATTCCACTACGCCCAATACTTGGGCTAAATACAGTGTAGGCCTTCCAAATGTTATTGTAGATGGTATCGATATTAATTATACAAACCGCAAGGTTCGCGCAGCAACCTATGGCCGCGGCCTCTGGGAATGCGATTTGCCGCAAAGCAGTCTCGCAGTTCAAAATATCAACCCCACCAATACAGCTATTAATATTTACCCCAATCCGGCTAAAGAAAATTGTGTGATTGATTGTTTAAACAAGGGTGCTCAGCTCGCTATTTACAACCTCTTGGGTCAATGCATTTATGAAAATAAAAATTGTAACACTTTAATTCAATTAAATATTTTGCCATGGAACACCGGTACCTATACAGTAAAAATTACCGATTCAAAAGGCAACAATCAATATGGTAAATTAATAAAATGGTAAGAAAAACACTTTAAAAACGCTGCTTAAATAAACTGCAAATTTAATTTTTGGGTTTGCAATATGGTTAAGCGATATTCTATTTCACAATTTGCAATTAGTAGGCTAAAATTTTATCATTAAGTTCAACATTAAAATGAACCTTTGCGCCCAAAGCTTCAAACACTTTAAGTACGGTCTCAAAACGTGCATTTTTAGCACTGTTTTCTATTTTTGAAATTTGAGCCTTTTGAACCCCTACTAGTTCTCCTAATTGTTCTTGAGTTAAGTTGCGAGCATGCCTGGCTTCTTTGATGGCCTGACCCAATAAATCAATTCGTAATTCATGTTCAAAATTTTCACGTTTTGCTGTTCCCGGTTTACCCAAGTGCTTATCCATCATTTGATGCAGTGAAACTGTCTTTATTTTTTGGGCCATACGATTCTTATTTATTTAGCTTCTAAATATTGTTTTCTTATTCTTTCAGCTCTATCTATTTCTTATGTTGGTGTTTTTTGTGTTTTCTTTATGATGCCATGTGTCGCAATTACCACTGTAGGATTACCTTCTCGTTTGTCCTAAAAGGCAAACAACCGATAGGCAGTTTGTTTGTAGAGGGTCCTGAATTCCCAAATGTATTCATTTAACTTTTTGAAAAGCTCATCATCATGAATCAATTGCGCCTTCCTCAAATTGTAATAAATTTTTTCTCGTGCCTTATCATCAAGTTACTCCATAAATGCAACTGCTTCAGGTAGAAATTCTATTTCAAATTTTTTGGGCATCCACTTATTTTCACAAAGATACTAAGTTTCCTAATTAGGTAATGTTCATTTGCCCTATTTATCCTTGAAATTTTTAAGTGTTACCACTACTTATTTAGCCACTCCTTAATACCCGCACAGTTCTGGTAATCCGGGTCTATTTTAAGATAATAAGTAGGTAGTTTTTGTTTCACCCACTCCTGCAACTTTAGCATTTTCTTTTGTTGCAACGCCACTTCTTGTATCTTACTGTAATCGTCCGTAAGGTTCGCCTTATGCGGTGCAGTTCGTGTTTTTAGGTATATAATTCGGCAAGAACGCTCGTGGGTATCAGTAAAAAATATTTGGGGTTGAGAGTATTCTCCTGTTCCTAAACTATCTAGTATCAATACCATAGCAGGGTCTAACTTACTCACCTCCAACAGCGTACTGCCATTTTGTGGGTCGGTAATCATACCGCCTGTACGCTTCGATGCTTCATCGGTAGCATACTTACCAACTGCTTCAGGAAATTTTATTTTGCCCGCTACTAATTGCGATCTTACACTGTCTAATTTTGTAAATGCCTTCTTAAAATCTCCACTACTTAACTCAGGGCGTATTAATATGTGGCGTATATCTACCTCATCACCCCTGCGCTGTATCATTTGTATAATATGGTAACCAAACTTAGTTTTAACAATCGGCGATACCTCCCCATTTTGTAGTTTAAAAGCTGCTGTAACAAACTCAGGCGCCCACGATCCGTTGCGTGTCACACCATCATATCTGCCACCATTATCTCGGCTACCCGGGTCTTGACTATATATCCCCGCTGCAATCTCAAATGTCTTTTTACCCTCAATAATCTCTTTTCTTATCCCTTCTAATGTTTTACGGGCATAGTCATCCAACTCCCCACTCACAGGCGGGTCTATTACAATTTGGCCCACCTCAACCGCCGCAGGAAAAAATGGCAAACTATCCACAGGTATTTTTTTATAAAAAGCATTTACATCGGCTGGTGTAATTTTTACATGTTGCAATACTTCCCCACGCTCCTTCTCAGCCAGCATTTGCTCTTTAATAATGTCGCGATACTCCTCCTTCATTTGGTAAATAGTCTTACCCGACGCCTGTTCCAGCTTTTCCTTCGATCCATACATTTGGGTAAAGTAGCGTATCCGGTTATTTAACTGCCCATCCACTTCTTCATCACTCACCAACAAACTGTCTCGTTCAGCTTGTTCTATCAGTAGTTTCTGTACTATCAGCTCTTGCAATACATTGCACATAGCACTATCGGTAAGACTGGGGTCTTGCTGCTTCATTTGCAAAAACTGTACCGCCAACTCCGATTGTAAAATAATCCTATTACGACCTATAATGCCTATTATACGGTCGGCATTTTGGTTCTGCGCTACCACGTCATTGTGGTACGTTAACAACAAAACCAAAACCGCAACAAGGCGTAAAATTATATTTTGCTTAAAAGTATAAAACATGTGGTATAAAACTGAGCTACTGTAAATATGGGGCAAAAGTACGGTTTTTAAGCACTTTTGTCCTTATTACATAGCTATTTTAACGTTTATAGTAAGTATTAAATAAATTAACAGGATAAGGAAGGTAATTAAAACCCTACATGTGCTTGCTTATTACATGCTTTAAATCAGGATTTACATAATAATCGCTGCCTTTGGGTTGGTAGGGTAGGCTCAATCTAAATCTTAAAAAAGCTTCCCATTCGGCTTTAAACTTATTAATTTGTAAATTATGTTCCTGCTCGTTCATTTGCTTGCCAATAAGCCACTCATTATACATCTCAAAATTGCCATTTCGTAGCAATTCATCATGGTATGCAAATAAAGAAAAAGGATAGGTCTCCGCAAAATGAAATCGCCAATCCATGGCTATACGCGATCGCAAAATCACCCAATTCTCCATGTTAAAACCATCCGCAAAAATAGATTTGTATTTATATATCGAATTAAATACGGCACTTTCAAAATCTGCATTATCGGCTCTGTATGCAGCTCTTATTTCGTTGCTCACACTCATATCGTTACTGTAAATACGGTGCAGTGCCGCTAGCATCATAGCCCTAACTTCATCTGCGCGCGGGGTCTCCGGCTCCATATTCACAAACATTTCACCATATACCAATACCCACACTACCTTGGGCGTGCGCGAAAATACTTTTACTACTTCATAATAGTTAAGGCGGTTAGTAGGCGCCAATCGTATGCCATCCAACCAGCAGTTCATGGCAGCACGCATATCATGGTCGTGCTCAGCACGGTATTTGCCTAAATCATGGTACAGCAATCCCGATTGCGGAAAATAACTAAGCCCTTTTTGTAAAGTCTTACGCGCACCTTTATGGTCGCCTTTGGCTTCCAAACATTCAGCTTTTAACTGATAACACTGGTCGTCCGCATTTGCATTATTTATAGCTTGGTTAAGCCAATTCAGCGCATCCGGATAGTTAAGGTTATAATAATACGCTTTGCCTAAATCACGCATCAGCCACATATTGTCAGGCTCCTGCTTCATCGCTACCAAAAAGGTATTTATGGCATGCTCCACCTTGCCCGTCGACATAAGTTCTCGGCCATTATAATAGAGTCTCTCTGCATCCTTATTGTTGAAATGTGCTTGTGCAAATGCTTGTGTAACCACCTGCAGCATTAAAATTGTAAACAATAAGTTTTTCATGCTATGCTTTAATAAGTGCAAATTAGCATAAAGGTATCGATAAACAATAATTAATGCCATAGGGCTTGGGGCATCACTAAAAATCTTTAACTTTCATTAAATATTTTTAAACCATGACAAGTAGGAAAATTGGCATTTTAAGCAGCGGAGGCGATAGCCCGGGTATGAATGCAGCTATTAGGGCTGCCGTGCGCACGGCTTTGTATTATGGTCATGAGGTCTATGGCATAAAAAGGGGCTACCAAGGCATGATTGAGGGAGATATTTTTAAAATGAAATCTACTGATGTATCTGATATTATTCAAAGGGGCGGTACCATTCTCAAAACAGCCCGAAGCAAGGAGTTTACCACTCCCCAAGGCCGCGAAAAAGCATACCAACAAATGATGCAACATGGTATTGATGGCCTCATTCTTATTGGAGGCGATGGCACTTTTAGGGGCGCCAATGCTTTTTTCGAATCTTATAATATTCCTGCCATAGGCATACCGGGTACTATTGATAAAGACTTAAGCGGCACCGACCAAACCATTGGTTTCGATACCGCCGTAAATACCGCCGTTGGGGCGATTGATAAAATTAGAGATACCGCCGAGGCTCATGATAGGCTTTTTTTAATCGAAGTAATGGGTAGAGATGCCGGCTATATCGCCATTCACAGCGGTATCGCCTGTGGCGCCGAAGATATTCTCATTCCCGAACTGCGTACCGATATAAATAGTGTGCTCAACAAAATAGCCGATGACGAACGTAAAAATAAATCGGTACATATTATTGTGGTCGCCGAACACGACGATTTTGGCGGTGTAAATAAACTTATGCCCATTGTTCAAGCGCGCTTTCCCAATAAAGATGTTAGGGCTACTATATTAGGTCATATTCAGCGCGGTGGCTCACCCAGCAGTGCCGATAGGGTATTGGCCGGCCGCCTCGGTCATGCGGCCGTTCTGGCCTTGCTAAATGGCCAAAGTCAACAAATGGCCGGTATAGTAAATGGTAAAATTGTGCTCACGCCTTTCAATAATGTGGTAAAGCAAAATAATTGCATAGACCAAGATATGCTCGATATGATAAAGGTATTAAACTAAAAAAGCCCCTGCTCGCAGCAAGGGCTCATATACATCAAAGGTTTTCCTTAAAACATCTTTTCATCTGCACTTGGTCCATACATGCCCGGTAATGGCACATCCAACAATCTCAAATATAAGCTCAATTGCCCACGGTGATGGTATAGGTGGTTCATACTGAAATCACGTACCACCGCTGCTTTTGGCAAACTAAATATTACATGCTCTGCACGGCGCATAGTCCACATTTCCATAATGCTTTCAGGTGTTGCCGCTTCCAATGCTGCCTTGGCTTTGTTATAATTAGCTTCGTGTATAGCCAGCAGCTCTTCAGTTGTTGTGGCAATATTGGGTTTATAATCAAAATTAGCCCAATCTAATTCATGGCTATTTAGGGTGGTTTCTATCCAACCCGGCAATTCAGCTACGTGGGTAGCCAAGCGCTGTAGGGTCATCGATTTTTCATGTGGCTTCCAATCTGCTTTATCAAATGGCACGCGTTCCAACATTTTCTTAGTATTGGCTGCTTCATGCTGAAGCTCCATAAGCATTCCTTGTATCATCAACATATATTCTTGTTTTTTTCGCAATTAAACTAATTTAGAGCAAAGCACTTGTTAATTTTTATTTAACTATAACCAATTTATGTGCGGCCTTTTAAAATTTATCTTGCTCATTTACGCCATAACCTTTTGCAGTATTGCTTTTGCCGCAAAACATAGAACTGCCTTAGGGGTGGGCTTCTACAGTTGCCAACTCTTATACGATACGCAAGATGATTTCGGTATTAATGACGAAGATTTTACTCCCACAGGCAAAATGGCCTATACTCCCAAAATATACCAATCAAGGCTCCGTAATATTGCTAAGGTAATTGCTGCCATGAATGCCGAAACATCCGATGGTCTTGCACTCTTGGGCTTAACAGATATAGAGAATGAACATGTCTTACAAGATCTTTGCCAACAAAAAGCCCTAGCCAACAAACAGTTTAAATATGCCTTTATAAAGGGCTGCGACCGCCGAGGCATGAATCCGGCTTTGCTTTATGATGCCCAACTTTTCAACCCCATCTCAATTCAATTACTGCCCGTACCGCAGTTAGATGCTTTCGAAATCAACTTAATTAGGGAAATTCTTTATGTAAAAGGGGTGCTGCAAAAAGATACGGTTCATGTTTTTGTAAACTATTGGAATACTACCCACATAAACGATCCTAATGCCACCGCAAAACTTGCTGCCTCTGCTCAGTTTTGTCGCAACCAATGCAATAGTATATTGGCCCAAAATCCGCAAGCCAACATCCTTGTTATGGGCAATTTCAATACCAATCCCACCGATAGCTGTATCGTTCAATTGCTCCAAGCTACTAGCACCAAGCCTGCTACAGGCACACCAAGCCTCTACAATCCTTTTACCGAGCTTTTACAAAGTGGTAAGGGCACATGGGAGTTTTTAGATAAATGGTACATATATGATCAAATTATGCTCTCCTCAAGCTTTTTAAAGCCTTTCAGCCATCTCTTTTTAACACGTGCAGCCATATTTAAAAAAGATTTTATGGCAGATGATAATAATCGTTTTTTAGGCTATCCTCTAAGCGCTTTCGCCGGCTCCCAATACATAAATGGCTTCAGCGATCATTTTCCTGTACTTATTCATCTTTCAGGTATAGATAAATGATTATTTATGTAATTTAAACTTTACACTAAATTAATATTCAAAACATGGTTAAAAGCTAGCCGAAATAAATTATTTTTGCACCTTTATATCTTGCTTAATACTATACGACATATTATTTTAGGGGTAATCGATTTTTTTCACAAACCTTTCAGTAAGTGGATCAATCAGCGAACTTTCAGGTATTTAGCCTGTGGCGGCTCTAATCAGGTCTTTTATATTTTGTTATACTTTGTTAGTTACAACTACATTCTGCAACAAAGAGATATTCCAATTTATCATAACCTTAAAATTACTTCTCCTATTGCGGCATATATCATGTCTTTTAGCATCAGCTTCCCTACAGGCTTCTTTTTATCCCGCAATATTGTTTTCCCGGAATCTAATTTGCAAGGCCGAGTTCAATTTTTCAGATATGTAATGCTGACTATTATATGTATCATTCTTACTTATTTATTCCTTAAGTTTTTCGATGGTGTTTGCGGCTTTTATCCTACTCCTGCTGCTGCGCTTACCAGTATTATTATTGCGGTATTCAGCTATTTCTCCCAAATCACTTATACTTTTAAAATAGATAAGGATGGCAACCCCGAAGAGGAAAATATAATTATCCCCGATTAATATTATTAAGCCATTAGCTATTTATTATAATATTTTACCTTGCCTTTATGTAAATTGCAGGCACACTTATTTTTATGAAAGTAATAGATCATTTAGCTCAGGCAAAAAAACCCATCATATCGCTCGAAGTGTTGCCTCCTACCAAAGGTAGAGGCATAGAATCCTTAAACCGTAGCCTAGATATGTTAATGGAGTTTAAGCCTTCTTTTGTAAATGTTACTTACCACCGCGCCGAACAAGTCTTTAAAAAACGCAACGATGGCAGTTTCGAACGTGTTGAAATACGCAAACGCCCGGGTACTGTAGGTATTTGTGCAGCTATTATGAACAAGTATGGTGTCGAGGCTATTCCACATCTCATTTGTGGCGGCTTTAGCAAAGAAGAAACCGAAAATGCATTAATAGACCTCCATTTTTTAGGTTTAAATAATGTGCTTGCTCTCAGGGGCGATGCCGCTGCTAATGAAAAGTTTTTTAATCCACACCCCCACGGCCACCGCTATGCCGAAGATCTGGTTAGGCAAATAATCGACTTAAACAAGGGCCGCTACCAAGAGGATGAAATAATGGATGGTATTAAAACCGATTTCTGTGTAGGTGTCGCCGGCTATCCCGAAAAGCATTTCGAATCGCCTAACCTCGATGTGGATGTGGAATTTACCAAACGTAAAATAGATATCGGTGCCGACTATATTACTACGCAAATGTTTTTTAACAACGATCATTATTACAATTACATTAAACGTTGTAAGGAACATAATATTCATGTGCCAATTATACCCGGACTAAAACCTATTACTACCAAAAACCAACTCACTATTTTACCCAAAATTTTTAATGTAGAGGTACCGGTAGATTTGTGCAACGAAATGAATAAAACTAAAAATGATGCAGATGGCGATAAGGTTGGCGAAGAATGGCTATTAGCTCAATGCCGCGACTTACTAAAAAATAACGCCCCTGTTTTGCATTTTTATACCTTGGGTAAACCTTATGTAGTGTACAACGTGCTCAAGCGCTTATTTTAATGCTTTCTAATTACTCAGCCAAGGCTCCATAATCTTTAAGTATTTTATGTACTATTGCTATGCGCACATTCGACCAATCTTTGCTCGAGTCCGCTTGGCTCAACTCAAAGTTCATACTAAAAAAATACGGATAATTACGCAAATCGCTCTTGTTCATAGAACCTGCGGGTTCTTTTACATGCATAATACGCTCGGCAAAACCGGATACCCAACGTATCGTTTTATCGCCCACATTACAGGTGCCGGTTTTATAATACAATCTGTGGTCGGCTGCATCTTCTATTAACATCATCGAACGCACAATGCGCTGGCTGCGTTCCGATAATGGCAACTCATTAAAATAAAGGCGTTTCATAAAACCCAATTGTTCATCTGCCGATATTAATAAGGAGGTATCTACCCAAAATTTATCTACAGCATTCCCAATTTTCATATTGCCATATTTAATGGTATCTAAATAATGCTGCAAACGTACTTTACCTATACGTCTGGCAAGTTCTTCAAAATAAGGGTTACTGCTAACTTTTAATGCTTCACGCATGTTCATGTCCTTATTTTCCTCAGGACGGCGAACCACACTATCCCATTTTATAATAAGTTGATCATCAGGTGCCACCGCACTCTCCAATGCAGCAAGCGATAAAAATACTTTACATGTAGAAGCCGGCGGAAAACGTGTAATACTGCGCTGCTTATTATAATAATGTACAGATTCGTGATTATTATCTTTTAACATAAAACAGGCATTGTTAATGCCATAGCTTTTAAAAATGGTTTCCCATTCCTGGTGTTCTTTAATGCGCACTTCGCGGCAAGCTCCCAAACTCAATGCTACCATCAAAACCAATAATATATAACGAGGTACAACCATCATAACGAAAATTTAAAAGTATGCGCAAATTTAAGCCAATGTAGGCTAATGCACATCAGGAAAATTAAAGATTAGTCGAAAGATTGATTATTGGCCGCAGCTATATGTACCATCCTCTCATATTCGGCTGCCGATAAATCATTAAAAAAGAAATGAACAGGATCTACTTTATTGCCATTTTTAATCACCTCATAATGGCAATGTGGTCCGGTACTCTTACCCGTATTGCCTATCCAACCTATCACTTCGCCACGCTTCACTTTTTGCCCTACCCGCACTTTTATGCGGCTCATGTGCCCATAAAGTGTTTCGTACCCATAACCATGGTTAATTACCACATTATTACCATACCCTCCCGCATCATACTCAGCGGCACTTATTACACCATTCCCTGTTGCATAAATAGGGGTACCTATAGGTGCAGTAAAATCTAATCCTGTATGCATTTTTACAGTCTTGTAAATGGGGTCTATGCGATATCCGAAACCCGATGCAATATAATTCAGGTTCTTATCAGATACAGGTTGTATTGCCGGTATCGAACCTAACATCTGTTCCTTCGATTTCACTAATCGCTCTAAGGTATCGTATGAGTTTTTTTGTAGGGCAGTTCGGTGCCTAAGTATATCCACGCTCAACTTAATATTGTCCAACATCTCATCGGTACTAATATAGGCAAATCTGGCAGGGTCAATCTCACTATACTTTTTGCCATACCTAATACTATCAGGTATAGGCGCCGCCTCAAATACAGATCGGTAAATGGTATTATCGCGTTTCTCTAACTCTGCAATTGCCTTGTTCAAATTGCTTATTTGCGTTTGTAATTGCTCATATCGGT
>TBL_comb48_EPIDRAFT_1002666_pt1 | contig 12297 bp, 12 predicted proteins | sample TroBogEpilimnion_37_FD_10681 | JGI IMG/M metagenome (IMG submission 10681)
CCTCGCCAAAGGCTACCCCCTCCCCATGCTCGACCACGCCACCGAACGCGACCGCTGCCTCGCGATTTTCGCGAAGCATAAGGCGGAGCGGGTGTGAGGAGCCGCCCACTGCGTTTCAGGTCCAAGTCAGGACTAGCGGCTCTTCGCACCCTCGATCAGAGCTGAAATCCCGTCCCACAACTGGAGGCGTGCCTGCAGGGCTTCCACGGCGGCCTGGCGAGCCTCCGCCTCGCGCTGGGGAATGCCCTCGCAGAGCAGTTCCACCATGGTGCGCCCCATCTCGCCGTGTTCGTCGCCATCCAGTTGGATGTGCCGGTCCAGGTAGTAGCGCAGCACACTGAGCCTGCCGGGAAATTCGCTTTCCAGCCGAGCCACCAATTCGTGAAACATGGCCGGGATCAGGTCCTCGCGCCCGTAGGTGAAAGCTGCTGCAATCACGTGGGGCTGTCCGCTCTCGATCACCGCAAACGTATGCTTCACAAAGTCCGCCACGCAGCCGGGCACCCCGGCAGAGGCCAACGCATCCGCGACGCTGGTGCCTTCTTGCAGCAGGCCGATGAAACGGTTGATGGTGGAAGTGTTTGCCTCGGCTTCCTGCATGGCCTGCAAATAAAGTTCAAAATGACTGGAGGGCGTGCCATCTGGCGTTGGATCGCTTTCCTCGCCCAGCACAATTTCGTTCACCAGTCGCCGCACCTGGTTATTTCCCACCGGCACCCAGGGCACCTGCACGCAGGTCAGCCGCTGCTGCAGCGCCTTCAGCAACGACATGAAATCCCACACTGCAAACACATGGCATTCCATAAACACCGCCAGACCTTCCAAGGTGCGCAGTCTGGTATATAAAGGGTGGCCAAGCAGAGCCACACGGAAGGGTTCGATCTCTGCGGCGGTCGTCTTTTGCAATTCGGTCATGGGGGAAATGAATTCGTCTGGATGCTACCGATGCCCGCCTGAGGCAAGCGGCAGTTGCAGAAACAGCACTCCATCCCCATGCTCGGCCGTGACCGCTCGACCGTGTTCGCAGTGAACTGAGGAAAGTGGTGGAGCTACTGGTTTTGGCTCTCTGCGAGCTTCACAAGTGAAAAGAGCGTATGGTTGACGGTAACATTCATGCCGAGTTCCCGTCCCCGCCGTGCGATAAAGCCATTCAGCGAATCGATTTCAGTTCGCTTGTTTCTGCGCAGGTCTTGGGCCGTTGAAGAATAGGCTCCGGAGATCTGGCGAGTCAGCTTGCGCACGGTTGCTGTCGCCTCACGCAGGTTTCTCATGTCGCTTGGTATGATGCTTGCCGCGGATGCGATTTGCAGCGTCTCCTGAATGACCGCCTTTGCAATCTCCCATGCCTCGGAGTGCTCGCCTATTTCTCCATACGATTTCTGGCTCAGTGCTGAAATTGCGTTGAGCGCACAATTGCAGGTAAACTTCTCCCAGATATCGCCGTCAATATCATCCGACATGCGGCAAGGAATCCCGGCGTGTTCAAACAATGACTGAAGTCGTGCCGTCTCCACTCCTATCGGCCCGATGATGAGATCGCCTCGCCCATCGTGCTTCACATGACCTGACACCGGTGTAGAGGCGGCGAGATAAACGACTGCCGGTAGAACCATTGATTTGGTGGCAGCCCGGATTTGGGAAACATTTTCGACTCCGTTTTGAAGACTGAGAATGATCGTGGTCGGAGCTAGGAACGGTGCCAACTCCTCTGCCACAGCGAGGGTATCGGTCGCTTTAACACAGAAAAGCACGATGTCCGCACCTTGGGCATCGCCCATATCGCTGACTGCATTCACATTAACAGTCTCTGCAAATGTGAGCGTCTCAAGGTAAAGTCCGTTGTGATTGAAGGCAGAGACAAACGCCGGGCGGCCGATCATCGTCACAGGGACACCTGCTCTGGCCAGCATGCCGCCAAAATATCCCCCAACAGCACCTGCGCCAACGACAACCACATTTGGCCAAGGAGAGACAGTGCCGATTGAATCAAGGGCTTGGTCTGGCGCTGTGGTCAAAGGCATCATTTAAGTTCGGAAGCGGTATGAGCAGGCATTTTTCGGAAACTCGCAGCCATTCGGTTCCAGAAATTAGCCAATGAAATAGAGAGGCTAAGCTCAACGATTTCCGTGTCGGAAAAGTGCCGACCCAGTCGTTCATACTCAGCGTCCCCTGCATGAGTTGTTGCCAAGCAAGTCATTGCTTCCGCCCATGCTAATGCCGTCTTTTCACGATCTGTAAAAAATGGCGACTCTCTCCAAACCGGCAGCGAATCCATACGTTGCTGCTTTTCGCCATGCACCCGCGCCTCACGGCTATGAAGGTCGGTGCAATAGACGCACCCGTTGATCTGGGAAACCCGGAGTTCAACCAGGGCACGCAATTTGGCTTCCAACCCAAACTGCTCCTGTGCCTTCGTGATCGTTCTAAGCTGCGCGATAAATTCCGGCTTGGTCGAAAAGTAATCAATTCGTGTCATGAAAGTCAATTGTTTGGCGGCAGAGATTGAAGGGGCGGTTTCTCCAACGGCTCACTAGCAGTGATGATGTGGATCATGGTTGTGCGCCCGATAGTATTGATGACGTTGCATCCCTGGGAGGCCAGGTTACCCCGGCGAGTTCCTTGGGCAACTGGGTAGGATCCGTGGGGTAGAACAATGAAAGATCCGTCTTGGAATTCGAGCATCGGATCAATTCCAACTCCTCCGGTGCGCCGATAATCAACCAGAGCACGTCTTGGTCTGTGTCGTTGAAAACCTGCCGCAATTGATCGGGAGCGATCAGGACGCCACCGTAACGTGGCACCGTTAAGGATTTATCTCCCACGCGCATACGGCCCGTGCCCTCCAGCACAAAATAAAACTCCTCAGATCGGATATGTTTGTGAAGTGTGTTGGCACTCTGGGGTGGCAACCGCCAAAGTCGCGCGCCAAGATTTTCACTTCCAGTGCGCTCAAGGTAGTCCGCATTCGGGATGCGCATGAGGTTTGACGGGCGCCATGCAAGGTCGTCTGGCGTGATTAACCAATAGCCTTCGATTGTGTTCATATCTTGTGTGGACTTTAGCGTGCCATCAAGAAAGCCCTCGTCCCAGGCGATGGCCGTGAAGCCGCTGATGACCCGTGGATCTGTGCAGGCGGAAAGGAAATGTCGCCGGGCCCATGAGAATCCTCTTTCACCCGGATGGCCGGGCTTGCCAATATTCGGAGCGAACTCGTTCCAACACTGAATTTTTTCCGGGTTAACTCCAGGCTGCGCGCAGAACCACCGTGCCACATCCTCATCCGTCCGTGCCGCGTGGATAGCAGACTGAGCATCAGATGGCGTGATGCCGAAGTGGGAGAGAAATATGCCGTCGATTCCATGGGGGCTGCAAAAGGCGATCTCATAGTCGGGCGGCAGGGCACCACCCAGATGGAGGCGACACTTATCGGTGAATCTTGGTAGCCAAATACAACCAGCTAGGGCATCACTTGGCCTGCGAAGCGTATTCATATGTATCGGTTGTGCATCTGTGCGGCATTGGAACCAGCATTCATGGTCTCAAAGTACACCGGCTTCGAGTTGGTTGAGGTAGATGAAGTCGGGCGATTTGACGCCAGCTTGTTGGCGGATCGTTTCCAATTCGGGGGACTGGAAGAATCGCTTGGCATCCTCGTGTGTGGACCACGTGGAGAAATGAACGATTCTATTGGCGTCCGATTCAAAGCGGAGAACTTGATATGTCTGTTCTCCTGCTGCTTTTCGCATCATTGCGGCTGCGTCAAACACCCGTTTCCACGCTGTGTAATCAACCACATCGTGAATAATAAGCACCTGGTTGAGGGAGTTGGATTCGATAGATTTTCTAGTTTCTGGCAAGGCCGACATGGGACGATCCTAGCGAGAAGACAGAAATACTGGAAATACCTCCTTTGTTCAATTACGATACCGATATTGCATGATTGATTTCTCTCTCCGCGAACTGGAATGTTTCGTTGCTGTGGCCGAGGAGCTTTCGTTCACACGAGCGGCTCGGCGATTGCTGCTTTCGCAGCCCCCATTATCACGTCACATCATGACGCTCGAAAGTCGATTGGGCACAGCATTGTTTCGGCGAACTCCTCGCTCCGTGTCATTGACGGCGGCAGGACGTGCCCTGTTGGCTGATACGAAGGGGGCCTTGACCCAACTGCAACGCGCATGCGACTCGGCCAAACGAGCCGGTCGCGGTGAAACATCACGACTCGCACTCGGGTTTGTGAGCGCGGTGCTGAATCCCCCGCTGATTGGCATTTTTCAAAATTACCGCGCCAAGTACCCTAATGTTCAGCTAACTCTGCACGACAGTCCTCCTTCTGAGCAACTTCGCGCAATTGCAGACGGACGCTTGGATGGAGGTTTTGTGGGATCAACCCCGGGAAACACAACGTCTGGCCTAAATTTCATTCCGTGGAACAAGGAACCCTTGATGGCGTTCCTGCCGCCCAATCATCGCTTGTCGAAATCACGCAAGATCAAATTGGCTGATCTTTCTGAGGAGTCTTTTGTGGCGGTTTCGGTAGAATCCGCCCCATGTTTCGCCGCGCAGTTGCAACGCATGTGTGGCGATGCTGGCTTCCGGCCTAAGGTGGTGCAGGAATCGATCCGTGGCCAAGCCATCGCAGTCATGGTCGCAGCGGGTGTAGGGATTTCCATCCTCCCCGCCTCGCTAGCGCGAAATGTTGGGGATTCGCTCGTCGTCGTGCCATTGGCAGATAAGTCAGCAACTGTGACCTACGTATTTGCTCATCGTGAGGGAGAAGTCGATGAGCCGCTGAGTTACTTTGTGAAGGAATTAAAACGCTGTTCGACGCCTCAACTGAAATCGTGAAAGTCAGATCAGAAAGAGGCAGAAGCACATAAGCAACGAAAGCCGCGCTCCAATCTGGCGGATCATCTGATCAACTGCGCAGTACCGCAGCAGTGGCGGTCTATTGCTCTGTAATCAGGGTGAGGCCTGGCACGCTCTTGAAGTGCTTGGCATTGTGCGTCACCAGAGGCATGCAGTATTGTAGGGCGGTGGCAGCGATCCAGGAATCAGGGAGCGACATGGGCTGGCCGCGCATAGTACGACCAACGAGTTCAGCCCAGGTCCAGGCCAACTGGTTGTCAAAGCGCAGAATCGTGAAGTGCGTGCGGAGAAAGGACTCCAGCGTCTGGCGGCGCTGCTCAGACCAATTTCGTTCATAGGGCCAGCGGTAAATCTCGGCGACAGTCATGAAGGAAAGGTGCAACCTCTGTCCCTGAAAATGGGGCAGGTAGGCAGTGACACGGCTGTCCCTTTTGAACAGGTAACTGACGATGTTGGTATCAAGCAGCATGGGGTAAATCAGCAGCGGCGAGCGGAGGGATCACTTGCTCAGAGCGCCAGCGCTCCAGAGCCTCATCAAAGCCCTGCCATTCTTCGTCCGTGCCGTCTCCCAGCAATGCTTCTGGCGACGTAACCGCAGGCGTATTTTGCTGCACCGCCTGCTGCCGCGCCGAGACCGGTTGCCAAAAGGCCTGGTCGGTTGTGGCGTCTGCTAAGTTCAAGCCACCGGAGACTAGGCCAGCGCCCGAACTCATCCAGTCTGCCAGCGTGCCGCCATTCTGCTCCTGCGGTGCAGGATTGAGCACCGCGATGACCTTGCCCCCGCTGCTGAGGATTTCGAGCACGGTGTCTCCCGACTGGATGGCTTGGATCTCCTCCAGACAGTGCGCGGCGAAGTCGCCAATGCTGAGTTGTCGTGTGCTCATGGGCTGATGTTAAGGGATGGTGCAGAAACCGTCAATGCTCGACTCAGCACCCGAAACGTCAGATAACTTAGGGCAGTTCGGCGGCAGAAAGCCCAACGCTCCCCAATAACAAAGCCTCTAATTATGCCTTAACGCCTCCACCGGATTCATCTGCGCGGCACGTCTTGCGGGGTAGATGCCGAAGGCGATGCCGGTGAAGACGGAGATGGAGAAGGCGAGGATGGGGGACCACATTTTGATGACGGTGGTGACGCCGGCAAATTTGGTCACGGCGAGTGGGATGCTCAAACCGAGGGCCACACCCAGCACGCCGCCGACACCGGCGAGCAGGACGGTCTCGATGAGAAACTGCACGACGATGTCGTTCTGACGCGCACCGAGGGCGCGGCGGATGCCGATCTCGCGGGTGCGCTCGGTGACGCTGGCGAGCATGATGTTCATGATGCCGATGCCGCCGACGAGAAGCGAGATGGCGGCGATGCTGCCGAGCACGATGCTGAAGATCTGCTTGGTGCGCTCAGCTTGCTTGAGCAACTCCACCGGGACGATGATGCGCCAGTCTTCCTTTTTGTGGTTGCTGGTCATGAGATGGCGGATAGCTTCGGCGCGGCTTTCCACCTTGTTCACATCATCGACCCGCATGACGGCCTCGTGGAACTGCACTTTTTCAGCCTCAAAGCCCCCGGTGCGGTAGCGGAAAAAGACCTCGCCATACTGATCCATCAGCGTGGTGAATGGGATCATGATCTGCGCTGGCGCATCTGCAGGTCGGCCAGCGCCGCCGGCATCCGTGCCGACGGATTGGCCTTCATCCTCGATGATGCCGATGACCTTGTAGTAGAAGCCTTTGACCCGGACGGATTTGCCCACGGGGGAAGTGAGTTGGAAGATACGCGAGGCCACCGTCTGATTGATGACACAGACCGGGATTTGGTCGTGCATTTCGAGGTCGTTGAAGAACCGGCCCTGCACGACGCGGCGATTGCGCATCTCGGGATAAACGGGGAGCACGCCCATGACTTGGCCGTCCACACTGCGGTCGAGATTCCAGATGTTTTCCGAAACGTGACGGCTGGGCACGACGATGCGGATGTCCGGCACAGTCTGGCGGATCTGCTCGATGTCGCGCAAGGTGATGCCGTATTCGCTGATCAGGCTGCGAGACTCGCCGTTGGACCCCTGCCCGTCTGGCGGCTTGACGCTGTGGAGGATGATATTCTGGCTACCGAGCTTGCGGATCTGCTCCTGCGCCTCATGGCTGGCCCCTTCGCCGATGGCGAGCATGGCCACCACGGATGCCACGCCAAACACCACACCGAGCGCGGTCAGAAAGGAGCGCAGCTTGTGCAGCCAGATGGTCTTGATGCCCAGAGACAGGGTGCGCCACAGGTGCTGGGGCGAGGCGATAAGACGAAGGACCGGATGCGAGGCGAGATATGACATTCAGGGGGTATGAGACATACGGGCACTGCCGCCTGAAATTGCCACGAACTCACCGCCGCTGAAATTCACTTCCCGGCCTGAGCTCCGACCACGATGTCCTGCACTGGGGCCACGGCGGGCACGAGCGGCTTCACCTGAACGGTAAACGGAGGAGCTTCAACGCCAATACTGCCGCCTTGATCCATAAAGCGGTTCATGTCCGCCATGGCTTCTCCGAGCCGTGGATCATTGGCCTGCAGGTAGGCGCTCACGCGCAGAGCCAGGGCGCTGCCTTGCCAGATGAAGGGCCGACCCATGCTTTCAATGGCGGCGAGCTGCTGCGGCAGTTTCAAGCGCATGGCCATCTCACAGCGCTTGCGTTGGAAAAGGGCGCGGGCGCAATGCACCGGATAGTCACGATCAAGCTTTTCAAAGATCACCAAGAAGTGTGGATCCTTCACCGCTGATGGAGAGCGGGAGAATTCGCCGAGAACCTTTAAGGCGTCTCCCAGCACCCCAAAACGACACCAGGGCGCGACCATGAGACTGTCGAGCCCTTGTTCAATATGGGCCATCGCCACGGTCGGCTGCTGCTGCTGCGCGTGGGACGCGATGGCCCGCAGGAAATGAGCATCTGCTGCGGAGAGCGGCTCAATGGCGGCAATGGCTGCCATGGCATCTGGAGCTCCCGTCTGTGCCTTGGCGATTGCTTGGAGAACACGGTCTGCCAGCACGGGGTTAGCAGGCATGGGCGCGGCGAGGTAGCCGGCGTGGTTCTGCGTCCAGTAGTGGCTCAGAGATTTCACCCTTTCACGCACTTCCGCTGGCGCGTCAGTGGGCAGCACATCGGCCGAGGCAAAAGTCCACAGTCGGCTCGGCAAGTGAATGCGCTCGGCAAAGTAGAGAGGCAGGTCGATGGCGGCATCGACTCTGGGCAGATGGCAGGCCGCCCGGGTAGCGGCGCGGGCGAGATCAAAGGAGCAGTTCGCATTCTTGGCCACGCTGCTGGCAAAGCTGAACTCCAGGTGGTTCATGTTGTCGGTGTTGACCGCCTTGCAGGAGGAGGCCAGCGCGGTGCAGTAGTCGCTGTTGGCGAGGCATCCGGCCAGGAAACCTTCGGCGCTGTCGGTCTGCCAGAAGCGGCGCAGCGCCTCGGCCATGGGCTCCAGTTTGACGCGCTGGCGCAGGGATTCGAGCTGCCAGGGAGCGTCGTCATTCGAGCAGACCAGCAGCATGTCCACGTTCTGTGTGCCCCAGACTTCGACTTTGGGGAAGATTTGACGCAGCGTGCTGATGACCGTGGTGATGGTCTCGGGCTCGACTTCATAACCTTGCAGCCATTGGCAGAAGATGCCGCCCTTGTTCATCCGCTGGCTGGCGTTGCGGTAGAACTCCCGCGTGTAGAGATTGGCCACGCCGGCGCGGCAGGGATTGGACGGCTCGGAGACGATGAGGTCGTAGTTTTCGCCCTCGGTCAGGAGGAATTCACGCGCATCGCCGGTGATGTTGTTGACGCGCGGGTGCTGCATGGCGTTGCGGCTCACGGGATCGAAAAACCTCGCCACCTTGCGGATTTCCTCTTCGAGTTCGAGCACATCGACGCGCTGCATCCCGGGCACATCGGCCAGCCATCCAGCCGTGGTGCCGGTGCCGAGACCGACGACGCAGGCGTTCTTCGGGTTGGGGTGCAAAATGGCACCCGTGATGCCGAGCATCACCTGAGTGGGGGCATCGCTCACGGCAGAGCCATCGCTCTTGCCATTGGTCAAAAACGCAAACTGCATGGCATCGACCACGGCAACGCTCGTCTCCCGGCCATCGTAGGCCTGAACCACGGAGTTCTGCACACTACGCTGCCAGGTTTCTAGGCCCAGCGCCGTGCGGTACTGCTGTGACACACGGCCGTAGCCGATGGGGGATTGCATCCAGACCGCTGTAGGGCCGGTGGTGCCGAAAGCGAAAAATCCACAGACAAGGAGCGCCGCGACAGCCGTACGACCATTCCAGGTTAAGCGGGAAGCGAAGGTGCTTGCATCTCCCTCCTGACGTCGAATCTGCAACCACAGGGAGGCAACGGACATCGTGGCCACCAGCATAGCGGCGAGCAGCCAGCATCCCTTCAAAGCCAGCAGAGGAACCAGCAGGAAACCACCAAGCAACGATCCGGTGATGGAGCCAAAGGTATTCCAAAGATAGGCACGCCCAAGCTGCTGACCCACGCCTGCATTGCCACGGCCCAGTAAGGACACCAACAGCGGAAACTGAATGCCGCTGAGCAGTGAAGGAACGAAAGCCAGTGTGCCCATGACGACCGCCCAGCCCATGGCCATTTCCGCGAGGCCCAGTCCGCGGAGGCTATCATTCAAGATCAGCGCCAGATGCGCGATGCGGTCCCCCAGCGCAAAGGGCAGCAGAATGGCCAGCGCCTGCAAGGCTGAAACGATGGTGAAGCCTGCGATGCTCGGTTCCGCTTTTTTCAGGATCAGCGCGTACAGCAACCCACCGACGCCCATGCCGGAGAGCACGACGCAAAGCACCAGACCAAACCCAAAGACCGAGCCACCGAGTAGCGGCGTGGAGACGCGGTACCAGACCAGTTCCGCCATGAAGAAGGTGAATCCGCTCATGAAGGCTGCGGCCAGCACGAAAGCTGTGGGTGCCTTGGCTGCCACTTTTTCCTCCGCCACCTGCTCCTCCGGCTGTGCTGACTGACGAGGTTCTTTTTCCTGAACCATCGAGATGGCACCCGCCGCGAGGGCGATGCCGAGATTTGCCAGGACGGCGATGGTGAGCGTGCCGTGATTCCCCAGATTGGGCAGCAGCCAGAAGGTGCTTAAAGCAGCACCGATCACGGCTCCGGCGATATTGATGCCGTAAAAGAAGGCAGTGGTGGAGCGACGTGGATCGTCATCACACTGCGCAAATTTCATGGCTGCCGGCAGGGTGCCGCCCATCAGAAAGCAGGGCACTCCCAGCACCAGCGCGGTCATGAGCAACTGCAAGCAGGTGGCCGGACCCAGTCCCATCCCCGCCGTGCCGCCGGTCTTTAAATACAGTGAACGGGCCAGTCCAAGAAGTGTGGGTGAGGCCACCGCCGCGATGGCAATGCCCACCTCAAGCCGGGCATAAAACCGAAACGGACGCCCCACACGCTCCACCCAGGAGCCGAAAAACTTGCCCCCGATGCCCAACCCGCCCATGAACACCGCCATGACCGCCGCCGCCGCAGGAGCAGCACCGCCAAAAACCAGCCGGAACTCGCGCAGCCAGACCGTTTGATACACCAGCGAACAAAAGCCGGAGAGCATGAGAATGAGGGCCAGTAAGAACTGGGTCGTGCGGACGCGTGTGTGCAGAGAAGCAGGCGAGGAGTCTAATTTCATGAATCTAAGTAATTAACAGGTATTTTATATAAATACCATACTTTTACAAATGAAAACAGACCACCGACCTAATTAACCATAAAAAATCGGATCCAACTCCAGAATTCTTGAGCGCCAGCCTGCGCTCAGTTCAGCGCCTCACGGGCCGACTGGAAGAGGTAATGGCCCCAGCCGAACTGGGTGTCGCCGCTCCAATCGGGATCGTAATGCTGGCTCTTGAAGATGAAGCGCTCTGGGTGAGGCATCAGGCCAAAGACGCGGCCCGTGTCGTCCTGCAGTCCGGCGATGCCGTTGGTAGAACCGTTCACATTGGTCGCGTACAGCAGTGCCGCGTGGCCGGATTTCACATAGCCTGCGGCAGCGTCTCCTTCGGTCACCAGGCGGCCTTCCGCATGGGCGATGGGCAGTTCGAAATTCTCAGGCAACTTGCTCAGGTAGGGGCTGGCCTTGGTCTTGGTCTTCTTCAGGCCCACCCAGCGGCAGATGAAGCGGCCACTGGTGTTGTGAATGAGGCTGCCCTTGGGCAGGAGGTCGAGCTGGGTCAGAATCTGGAAGCCATTGCAGATCCCCAGCGCGTAGCCGCCCTTGTCCACGAAGGTTTTCAACTGGTCGCCAAGCTTGGATTTCGTGATGAGCTGCGCAATGCGGCCAGACATCACGTAGTCGCCGTAGCTAAAGCCACCGGAAAACACGATCATCTGCGCTTTGTCGAGGGAGCTAGGCTCCAGCAGCGCCACCGGCAGCACCTCAGCGGTGAAGCCTGCCGCCTCCAGCGCACGAGCGGTTTCGGCATCGCAATTGGTTCCAGGAAATTTGAGAAGAAGGGCGTGGGGCATGGGAAATCTACCCCGCATCTAGGCGAAGCCGCTGCGGGATGCAACCAGACTTCCATGCGGCATCTCAAGTGCTTTGCAGTTCGTATCCTTGGCCTGCCCTCTACCCCAGGCACTTTTGCCCGGTTGCACACGCCGGGGCTTGCGTTAGTTTTATCCAGCCATGTTCAAAGACCTCCTCTCCCCCCAGAATACTTTTATCTACGGCCTCGTGTTCTGCGGCATTTTCCTCGTACAATCCCTCTGGGGGCACTGGAAGACCAAGCGCGAACTCAAGCGCTACAAAAACATGCTCAGCGATAAGCTGGACCTCGACTCCAAGCAAAGCCAGGACATCAACAAAGAACGCACCGCGCTGAAGCAGGAAAACGAAAACCTGCGCATGCAGATCGCCCGCCTCAACGAGCGCCCTGAGAATAAGATGCAGCGCGAGCTTGAAATCCTGGCCCGCGCCGAGAAACAGATGGTCATCAGCGCTCCCGGCTTCGCCCCAGCGTGGGAGATGGCCAAATCGGCTGCACTGGGCCAATTGGAAAACGAGGAGAAGGGCCAGTCCTTCCCGCAGAAGATCTTCCGCAAGTTGATCGGTTCCGGCTCGGCACAAACGAACGTGGCCCTGCCCGAATCCGCCGCCGCTGCCGCAAAAAACGGCCAAGCCACCACCTCCGCCGCCTGAGCCTGAGCGTGCCACTATGACTCGCACCGAGGCTTGGCTCGTACTGAACCTGCTCCCGCAGGTCGGTCCCGTGCGTGTGCGCAAGCTTTTGCAGCACTTTGGCAGCCCTGAGCGCATCCTCAGCGCCAAAACCAGCGACATCCTCCAGATCGAAGGCTTCGGTCTCAATCAGGCCGAGAACATCGCCACCTGGGAAGCACAGGTCGATCTAGCCGGCGAACTCAAGAAAC
>TBL_comb48_EPIDRAFT_1002668_pt1 | contig 12287 bp, 17 predicted proteins | sample TroBogEpilimnion_37_FD_10681 | JGI IMG/M metagenome (IMG submission 10681)
TCGCAGACCGCCACTGTGGCGAGCACCAAGGGGATTCTTTCGATGTTCACCATCCCCTCGAGCGGGACCTTCGAGTGCAGGATCCTGCTGTCGCCCAACGCGTCGCTCGGCAGCAGCAACGTGTTCAGCGTGCAGATGGTCAGCTACGATCTGGAGAATCCGATCCGGTTCTTCTCGTGCGATTCGGCGTCTGGGCCCTGCACGCAGGAGGCATGGAACGTGGGCGGGGCCTCCGCCTCGAGCTCCACGCCGTTCCAGGTGTTCTCCGGATCGTCGAGCGTCCTGATCGTCGCGACCGCGTCGTCTGCCAGGCGCAGCAATTTCCTGCTCTCGTGGGACTCGCAGATCGTGATGCCCCGGTGCTCGGCCTGCCTCAACCTGATCCCGCTGGCCAGCAACAACTACAACATCAACAGCCCGGACTGCAGCTGGAAGTGCAACGCGGGCTACTACATCCCCACATCCTCCATCGTCCCTAGCGCCACCGGGCTCTACATCACGCGTTCGGCCGTGTCGTGCGTCCCCTGCACCGCGTGCCCCGCCGGCCAGTTCACGAACCCCCTGGTGTACAACGGGGGCTGCTTCGGCTACGCCTTTGTGGACCAGGGATCGTACGGCGCCAACATCAACTCGCGCGACAGCGTCTGCCGTCCGTGCACCGTCTGCTCCCGCGGCTATGTGTCCGCCTGCTCCTCGTACGCGGATGCGGTGTGCGTGTAGGTTGTTTTTAGCGTTGCATGGTTTACTTGTGTATAAATGAACAAGTGCCTAGATGGCTGATCGTCTCCACGACAAGACCACGAACAGCCTCTTTTAAATCTTCTTCGTCCAATGCAATTTGTCTTTCATATCCTTTAAATTGGACAATGTAGCACTGTCCTGTTTCTAATTTGAACGTGTCCAAATGGACCCATTTACAACTTTGGCAATAACATTGGCAAGTGAAGAAGCAGAAACTGTTCTAATTTTTTCGATATTCAAATTAATATACATCTTTCTGTTAAACACACAAATAGTATCTGACACGTCGGTTTGCATTCCTGATACAATTTTTTTTTGTCGGCGACATAAAAAACAATGTCTAAATTCCTCTACAACAGCGTGGTGCAGTTCGAATTCAACATGAGGAGATTGTTATTTTTTAGATCCAGACAGCTCATACACAAAAATACCCATCGTGTTCAAGAAAATGCAAGTAATTCGTGTCGAGAATGCAGATTGGAAAATTCTCGGGAGCGATTCCGAGGTTGTTGTGTTGACTCTCAAACCGAACGAACAAGTAATTTGCGAACCCGGGGCGATGATCGCGCGCGGAGATTCGATTAAGGCTACGATCAGCGCAGGAACAGGAGGAGTGTGGAGCGCTTTTTCTAGATGGATGTTTGGAGGAGAGAAACTTCTTTTCGACAATTTCACCAACGAATCCAATTCGAATGATGAGATCTATCTAGGCGCTTCGTTTCCCGGCGGAACAATTATTCCCATCAGATTGGATCAGTGTACTGGGATGATCATCAGTCCAGGCGCGTGGTTGGCGACAAAAGGGAGCGACATTAATTTTGACGTGACTACTGTAAAAACGCTCTACAGTGGACTGTTTGCTGGACGCGGCTTTGTTCTTCCAACAATCAGTGGATCGTCACTGACGTTTCTCTGCGGAGGTGGCACTGTATTGAGTTTTAATCTTGAACCCAGGCAGTCCATTGTAATCGATGCTACTTCATTTCTCGCCTGCGAGTCCTCCGTCGACATCAAAGCATGTCCCTCCGGATCGATTTTCATGATGATGTTTGGAGGAGAAAGCACATTTCAATGCAAACTGACCGGGCCTGGAAAGGTCTTCCTTCAATCGATGCCAGCTTGCAATATAGCTAAAACAACGGCACAAGCAGCACGAATGGCGACAGGCATAAAGCAGAAGACCGCGTGATGCGCACTGTGATTTTCTGATGCAATTTTTTTTGTTGGGGATAAAAAACAATGCCTGAATTCCTCTATAACGGTGCGTTGCAGTCGCTCAAGCTGATGACACAGGGGATGCTGAATTATTTATGGAATCAAGTGTATACATTCATACGACGGAGATTAATAGCAATACGCATCTTTAGCCTAGGCGTCCCATACGAAAAAGGCATCTGGAAAGGTCATATGGATACTCTATACGAAAACTCCGCAACCAAGGCCCTGCGCGTTCTTTTTTCATCCAGGCGACCAGGAGCGACGGTTTACTGGGGATTGGAGAGCTTGGGAAAATCATATATGATCTCAAAACTTTCAAAGGAATATTCAACTGCTAATGGATACCGCTTTATTTACATTGACTGCACCGAATTCAACTCCATGGATTTCAAGTCCTTTCTTTACAATAAAATAGGAATGGATAGGCAATCCGACCAAGGTCCTTTCAGCTCATACCTCCCCAATGACACAGGATATTTCATCACAGTGGTTCTGAACCGCTTCGACGTTGCCATGATGAAATCGGATGCCGCGTGCGCGGTGGTCTCCGAAATGACTCGGGACAGCATCAGAACATCGTGCGTCTTCAATCTCCTCATCGTCGTCAATTCACCCACAAACGCGCTCTCGCTGTTGACGATCGCCAAAAACCTCCCCAGACAGCACATCAAACTGCTCGGCCCGGCGTTCTGCGGCAGATGGGGCGCGGAGGAGCTGCCGATTTCCGCGAAAACTTGCGACATGCTGCTCGTAAATCAATGCGGGACGCTCATGCCCCTGATATGCGACGCAGCCAACGACCCTCTTATCCAGCTCAGAGCCTCACAGCAACAGCTCGAATGGGAGCACGGTGAACGAATGCTCGAGGCTTATAGAGAATCGGATGAGATTGTGTAATCAATGCAGAACCGTCTACAAAAGACGCGCACCCATCCTCACCATCCATGCCATCCGTCTGCATCCCGTGCTCCGCGATGTCGTGCGCTGCTGGTTTCTACTCGAGCGGATGCCCCAAAGGCTCGGTGCGGCCCGCTGTGTGCTACCCATGCCCTCCATCAACTCTGAACGGGCCGATTGTGTGGAGCGGCTGCTCGTACCGGTGCGCCGATGGGTACTACATCACAAACGGGACGCTGTGCACCAACGCCACCATAGCCACGCCTGCGCCGCCGCCACCCCCGCCTCCTCCCGACAACACGCAGCTGATACTCGCCGTGATGGTGGGCATGCAGGTCGTGTTTTTAGGGATGCCCGGGACCGCCATCGTGGCGACGGTGCTCACGCTGCTGATCCGGCCTGGAATCCTGATCGGAAAAACCGTTTTTGCAAAGGCCCTTACCAAAGTTGTATAAAAAAAACNTCCGTCCGTCCCAGTCTCATGCGCTTGATCTTCAGGCTGTTCGAAACGCTCTCCCACGCGTTCGTGGCCTTCCGTCGTAGGATTGCAGAGAGCAGCGTTCGCGCGTACCTGATGCAAGCGCTGCGAAGGGAGGAGGACGCCCAGGCAGCGTTCAACGCGTTCCTCAGGGCGTACGACACGCGGGACGGAACGCGGCATGCGATGCACGGGGTGATCAACATCAACGACGCGGACGCGCTGCTGAGGCGGATGATCCTCACCATCGACCCCAACTCGATCTTTCCAATAAGCCAGATCGTCCGGGTCAACGGGCGCGCACTGTCGCTGCTGGTGTTCCTGAACAAGCGGGACGCGTCGGACAAGATCTACGTGCACTACGGGCTCAACGACGGCACCATTTATTACTGGATCAGCCCAACGAGGAGATTCACGGCAACGCATAGTCGATCGATCCCTGAGTACTGGCGGAAATCAGCAGTCGCCTGAGCTCCATCCGCCAGCACAGTTTCAGGAGACGCATGGAGCTTCTCGACAGGGGGCGGCGTCCGGCCAGCATCATCACGTGCTTCACAGCCGTCTCCGCCGCACGCCAGAACGAATGGTCCGTCACGGGCGGGCGCAGCAGGACGTTCTGCTCCATGAATCGGTCCACTTCAAACAAGACATTCGGAGCCAGCAAGACCCGCTGCTCCTGCCAAATGGTGAGCAGCAGAGCATCCATCGAAATGAAGTAGCGCTCAGCAGTGTGCATTTTTTTATTTTTTTTTCACCGTTTCTGTTGTCGTTTTTGTTGTGATTCCATTGGGGCCGGAGACCGTTGTGGTTGTGGTCTTGGTCGTCGTGCCATCTTTGTTAGTGTGCTCCTCAACCACTGTCTTAGTTTCTGTGCTGCGCGGCATCAATTTGACAGCTTTGCCTATCATCTGCAGCGGACCGTCATTTTTTTGAGGGACCGTCACTGCCTCCTGATGAATTTCTGCTGCAGCTGACGCCGCATTGTCTATGAATTTTGAGTAGAGCTCTGACAGCTGCGGGACAAGATGCATAAATTCGGGCGGGATTCTTTCGGATATGTGTTCTCCTGGTCTATACAATGCATAAATGCGTTCCGCCTTCTCCTTTAAGGTGCTCAAATGCGACTCGTACTGCTCTAGGGACGAAAGCAAGTCAATGTTAGCATTCATGAACGCCACGCAATGTGTTTCATCAAATGGAAGCTGGAATGGAATGTTGAAAAAGACAAGATTCATGGCGCCGAGGCCGAACTGCTTTAATGCCGTCTTGACGTTGCTGATGTTTGCATTGATGATCGTTTTCGCACCAGCTACAGCCACACGGGTGCTTATGTTGGATTTGTTATTAAGCATCTCATTCACCACATGCAGCACGATTCCGCCCCAGTAAACACATTCATAAATCAGCCACGAGAGGCACACCTGAGCATCCGAATTTTCAAGAAATCCTCTCCACCCCAGTGTATTCCGCGGATCCAATTGCATCCATCTCTGTTCAGCGTCATTCGGTTTCATGGCCAGCGCCATGATCGCCACCCGCTCAACGAGTGCATCCCAGTCCTCGCGCCCCATGACCGCGCTCTGCAGCAAAACGATTTTATAGTACACCTTCAAACTGAGCCAGCTCATGATAGCCCGGTGCCAATTGAACCTTCCCACGCCACTCGCGGTAATTCGCCACGAGAATGAACACCATCGTTATCACGGGAACCACAATTCCAAACAGGGACACGAAGATGAGCTCGAGCCTGTAGCTTGTGAGCCCTATCCCCGTCAAATCGAGGGCGTGAAACATGGAGCTGGTGTGTATGCGTCCCTGGCCATTGACCCCATCCCCCCATGACTCGCCCCATGAATTCTTCACGACCCAGTAGTGGTACGGGGTGCTCCCCCAGCCCACGATCACGAGTGCGTGCTGGCTCAAGCCCTTAATCCGAACATAAATGCCAGTCGATATATCGCGCCACAGATCTCCGTCGATGATGCCGATGACCGGTTTGCCCGTGAGCACCATTGAAGCTTTGATTTCCTGCTCACCCATGAGCATATATGGCTCACTGATCGTATCGATCGTGCTGCGATTATACGCTGGACATGGGAGCCCGAATTGTTGGGGCGAATCGCGAAGATCCCCTACACCGATGGATGGGTAAAGCGACTTCACCGAGCTACCTCCACGGGCGCATCTGCCGCCACTGCAGTCGAATAGCCTGTAGGGCGATGGGATCCTGTCGATTCCGTTTTCCAGGCACAGATGCATCGACGCTGCGGTCGACAGCGCAAACGCAGAGCATGCTCCACAGCCTCCTTGTTTGAAGGTAGTGTTGTGAATGCGGCACGCGGATGGCACGTGGACGTGGAAGGTATCGGGGACGAGGAAAAGCCAAACTACATTGAGCAGGAACATGTGACAGGATGCCCGTGATTGCGATGGTCTGGCATTGTTTTTTTATTTTTTAAGAACATACAAGCCGCGCAACGGGACGCGTACTAAATGCGGCCACCAACACTCCACGCAGCATCCGATCGGTTCGAAATCCTCCTCCGACGGTACCATGTACTCGCGTCCGAGATACCCGAGCGTTTCGCCTCCTGGCTTGCGGCCGCATCAGAGTCCAGACGGGTGTTCTCCACGCTCGAGTCCGTGTGCGTCGAAATGTTTCCTCAGATACAAGGAGAGCGCTGGATCGTATCCGTCGCCATTCTCGCATTGAAGCATTTTGTGCTACGGAGCAAGGGCGTGGAGCTGTCACAATGCGGGCAGGCGCTGAGGATCGTTGAAGGGATCATTGCCACCACGCGGTTCACGGACCCACCGCCGCCCTCGAGCAGCACATTGCTTCTGCAGGCGCTCAGCCACAACGCAGTTCTACAGGCGCGCGTGGCCGAGTTGGAATGCAAACTTGCGCGTGGAAGCGGGGCAATAGGGCCACCACCTCCGCTCCCGAAGTGCCCAGAGCAGGCGATTGCATTCTTGCACGAGCGACGCGCCGAGGCCATTGACGCGCTGTCGGAGCTGAAATACAATCAGAAAAAACGCAAGATCGAGATGACACACGAGAGTCCCAAACAAGCGGAGGCGAAGATTCACGCCGGGGAAGAATTGATCCTCCCACGACGCGCACTTTCTATGGCAGGATATTGGAATGTTGATCACAACGAGCTTCTACGGATCACTGCCGCCCTGGTGGATGCGGTAGAGCTACGAGGAGGAACAGTGATAAGCAGGGTCCAGGGCAAGAGCGTGTGCTTCCGTGCAAGCGAGCGGGATATTGTACTCGCCGCCGTGAATGACGTCATGTCACAAAAAAATTAAAATCGACAATTAAAAAAAATGTCTGTCTGCACAGATTGCAAAACACGCATCACGGAGGAGATCCCGATTGTCCGACTCGCACGCTGCTGCGGCGGGCTGGCGCATGTGCATTGCGTGTTCGAGCGACTGGTGCGGTGCGAGGAAAACAACATTTCAATGTACAGGTGCGCTCGATGCGCGGAACGAATCTCTACGGAGGCTTGGAGAAACGTCATTGAATCCAAGAAACGCATTAGAGATGGGGACGATTAAGGAGCATCGGCCGCACTGGTATCCAGCTGTTCGAGATGGACGTAGGCTCTGTCGTCGTCGGAGCAACAGCGGGCCAGGAAATATCCAGTAATGAAACCAAGGAACGACTGCACGCTTCCGTAGATTATGATAATGAGATGAATCCGAGCCACGATTGGTTTATTGCGGTGATCTAAAATGAAAAAGAACCCTAGGGCGTACGAAGCNACGCTCAACATCACAAACACGGTAGCAGCAGTGATGTCTATTTTTTTGAACCTCATGCGCATGCTTCNACACGCATTTATTTATACAGAGCATNCAGAAACNCCATATTGGAATGCAATGTAGTACAAATAGTAGTAGTAGGCACTGAATTGAACCATATTTTATTACAATTCAAAATGAGACTGATGATATCGCTGCCTTAAAAGTATCTGATCCGGATCAATGCCACAAACAAAAGTATGACAACTGTCACGGTCAAAAGCCTTGACGCCACGAACACTCCTTGCACGACAATCGGCCAGTAGATGAGAGTCTGCAGCTGGATAGCCCACACCCGCTCACACAGGCACACGAGATTCAGAAACACAGCATATTGAGCAACGTGGTTGTTCAAAGAAAAGATAAGGAGAAGCGTTATCAACGAGTGAAACACAATGATCTTCTTGATGCTGGCGACCGCGGCCTCTGTGATTTTTGAACCCACTGTCGTCATTGACAGGTAATGCTAAAAAATCCGCGTACAACATAAAAAAAATAATTAAAAAAAAATAATGGACCTCCAACAGGAGACGATCGAGTTTCTCCAAGCCGAACTACGCCGTTCTCAGCATGAAATTTGCTCTAAAAATCGCATCATAGAATCCATGCGAGCCACCCTGCTGGCGAACAATCTCCCTGTGCAGCACTCCATCGCCTCGGTTCGCCTCTGCCTTGCAAACGACGACAACGAGCTCTGCCCTCTGAGCCTGTCGCCGATCAACAGTAGCCCCGGGCCGTTTGAGGGATGCGCCTTATTCGCTCTCGACCCGCTGCGCATGGACTACCGCTGCGCCGAGCTTGCCTGTGGCCATCGATTCAACGCGGTATGGGTTATGTATCACTTTGCGCGCTCCAGCACGTTCCGCTGCCCGGTGTGCAGGCAGGGGAAGGGTCGGTTCAAATTCGACGCGAGCATGCTTCCAGAGGAGCTGCTTCGTGGCCCAAAATAGGGTTGAGGACGATGGTTTCCGGACTTTGATGTATAAACATATGTGCGTCCTTGGACGCGATGTCCTCATGCTTTCTGTGCCGATTCAATTCTCACAAGGATGCCACGGAGATGCACCAGTTCATCGAGGAAAACATAGGCGTCATGCACCTGGACACCCTGTCCCAGGAGGTGCACCAAGAGCTAGTCAACCGATGCCAGGGCAACATGATGAACGAGTTCATGGACTCGATGCACCCTGGCGTGGTGCGCGAGCACATAACATCACACACCCTCAACCCGGCCATACGGATGGGAATCATGTTACGAGGGCTGTTGGATTTGGATAACAAAATGAAAAATGATCTGCACAAGTTGGATGCGCAGGGCCAAAGCCTAGGGCTGGACCCCAAAATGATCGAGGCGTATCTGAGGCTGCAGATGCAGGTTGTCAACCTCTACAAGTGCGACCCCAATCGAATGATGTTTAAAAATCCGAATGCGCCGCAATAGTTTGATGGGGTTTTTTGAATATTCATTCACCATCACAATCAAACGATCCCCAATGGATCGCCTTATCAAGAACTTCGTCCATCTCAAGCATATTCTCCGCGATCTCGCGCGCCAACGTGCAAATCGGCTCCCCGTACTGGAAGCGGCTGACGAACACGATGTTACGGAGCTCCTCGATGGCCGGGTTGCTGCACTCGTTGTTGTTGCTCACCAGCTCCCGAACCTTTTCCCTGCCCACCGTGGCGATATCTGCGCGTATGTCCTGCAGGCGATGGACGTCGTACATGAGCGTCTCCGGTACGCGGTTCATGAGATCCCCGTCGATGGCGAAGTCAATGATGGCATGATCATGCACGCCGAGAAGGGCATACGGATCCCCGCTCTTCACAAGATGCAGCTCGCTGTCCGAATACGTGCTCAGCACCCGCCGCAGCCACGGTTCGGTATTCGTCGTGCTCGTCACGTCCGCCACGATCATGTTCATGCCGCTGTTGTAGAAGCCGTGCGCGTGCCGCTTGATGTTGGCGCGACAGAGCTCCACGTCCACCACGCTCAGCCAAAATCGGAAGCTCGTCGCCGCAAATACCATGAACTCGAGGACCGCATTGGGGTCGTCGCGCCGAACCTCCTCCCAGCTGCGTCCCAGATCCGAGGTCGGAACAATATTCTCGAGCAACGGGACAATGCGGTCGACGGTATCGACGATGGGGGTCTTGTCGTCGATCGAAGCGATGGCCCACACGTCCACGGGGTCTCGGAGCGGCCAGAGGATTATCGACTTGAAATCCGCAACCAGATTGTAGGACGGCGGAGAGTGTTTGTGCAGGAAGGAAGGAAACGTGTTCTCGAGAGAGACAGTAAAGTTTTCGTCGAGCATGAGCTCATGTATGAGGCGAAGCACCGAGGTCCCTCCGTCCCCCCAAAACTCATTCTTTCGCATCGAGTCTATCATCTTCATCTGCCTGCATTTCAGAATCTTCTCTCCGACGACATCCAATGGCATGCACAGCACGATTGAGGTTTGCTCCAAAAGCGATGGGATGTACGTCTCCTTGACCTGCAGCGCCCGGCGTCGGTTCGCNGAAACCTGGTGGTTGTGGAACACCGCCTTGCGCCNCGCCTGGTTGANGACCTGCTGCGAGTGTTTCGTGTGCCATTCCTCATAGGCCTGACGAAAATCCGCCAGATATTCGAAGAGCTTTGCTGCCGAGAACTGAGCATTTTTCATCGCCATGGTGATCATCAGGACGAGCTGCTTTGAACTGTCCTTGAGCAGGCGGCTCACTATGAAATCCATCTTGTACATCGAAAACACGAATGCCGCCAGCACGTGGGAGACGATTCGGTCGTCCAGGCGAGCGGGGCCCACCATGCCCGTCAGGATTTCCAGCCAATTCTTGAGGCCCGCAAAGATTCCAGGCTGGCTCAGAATTGCGACAAAGGTTTGCATGTCGAAGCGATCCGTGCCGATTTTGAACTCCAGACCGGAGTTGATCAAGCGCATAGAGAGCATACGAAACGTGTTCCAATCGGCGTGATAGGACCCGGGGCATTCTTGGGGGGAAACATTTTCGGAGAGGGCACGATTCATATTTTGGTCTTGGTTTTTTCAAATGGTCTGTCGCTTTTAAAGGGGCTGCAACACGTGTTAAAATTTAAAAAAAAATCTAAACCATGCCATGGTTTGACCAGTTCATTATTTTTTTTTCGATTTGAAAAATGCCGCCTAGCAGCGTGAAAAGTTTGCGCGTGTATATAAGATGGCGCGCACACGGTGTCATACATGGATGCGAATACCAATGCAAACAAGGACCTGGGATCTGTTCTCGCGCACGTCGAGACGCTGCAGAAGCAACTGGCTGCGAAAGAAGCAGAGCTCAACTCCACCAAACAGAAGGAAGAAGAGGCCCGTCAGCAGGCGGCGCAGCTGAGCGCTATCAATTCAAAACTGACCGAATCGAAGCGCGAGGCGATGAAGGAGGATTTTAATAGCAAGGTAAGGGACTGGGTGCGCGGGCTCGACCCGAAGCAGGTGCCTGATACCCTCAAGGACGAGTTCCTCACCAACTGTGAGAAATTCGCCGAAAAGGGCGACGACACCGGCGTTTGGAAGGTTGGTGCTTTTTACATTTTTTGGTTCGTTTTTCCCATTCAAATTCTAACACGCGCGTCTCAGGTCGTCTGCTGCGCGTCGGCCGTGCACCAGAACCAGATCAACACCATTCAAAAACTTACCGAAGACTACAATACCCTGAAGAAATCGATGGACGAAGGCAACTTCAAAACCGAGGAAAGCAGGAAGCGCAAGGAGATGGAACCGACATCTTCCGGCATGGCCCCTTCGCTCAACGTGTGGGAGCAGCTGGAGAGCATGTGCAAGACTTACTAGATTTTTTTTCAATTGTATATCACACAAATTAAACGGGCACGTACTCAAAGTAGCATCCCACTTCAAGCACGCCCTCCGGATGCGCGCGCAGGATCTCGACGGTGACCTCGGTCCCCGGAAATCGATACGCCTCCCCACCGCGAAGGTAGTCGCTCGGCGCGGCCAAGTGCATCGTGGCACAGGACCGGAAAAAGGCATAGCCAGTGGTGTGAAACGCGAAGCACTCGCTACTCTCGCATCGCAGCATCTTGCGCAGGACGTGCTCCACGTCGATCCAGTCCATGGTATTGATCACCCACATATGCCGCATGAAGACGCCATTGATCACCCCTTGAGCTTCCGCATCACCCTCGCCGTTCCCTTGTGCACGAAGAACTCGGTCTGCAGGTTTAGGTCCCACCAGAGCCTCAGCGTCGGCGGCCGGTTCGACAGCAGGACCCGCACCACTTCGAAGCTTTTCGAGTAGCTGTTCCCAGGCTTCCGCAACGCAGCGCACATCCGCTCCCGCGTCCGCGAGTCCTGCTGCCGTGCCTGTCCCGGCACAATGGTCTGGAGCACCGTCGCATCCATCGGAAGAAGGCGACGCTCCTTCTGCTTCACGGTCCTCCTGAGCTGGTGGAAGCACAGGCGGCACACGGGCATCTGCGGCTCCTCCCATCCCATAATCACGGGGTAGACCAAAGGACCCCGCGCATACCGATGCTGGACGAGCTCCACGATGGACGGAGACGGGTGCTGGGACAGGTCCCCGCAGCTGCTGCCACAGAGGACGCAGTGGTGCGGCGCTTCTGTCATGCGGCCTGTTGTGGGGCTGGGTTGGCATCCGCAAGGGATGACGTGTTTTTTTTTATAGACTCCGGCACCGACGCAAGGGCCGGATCGCAAACAAAACAGTAATCCACGCCCGCGAGCACCGCAGGCAGCCACGTCAGCATGAACACCGCCTGCTGCGCGTACGCGTTCTCCAGGTGGAACGCCCCGTACAGGCGGAGGAATGTCACGGAGCAGAAGAGCACGAGGGAGAGCAGCATTAGGTGGTGGCGCCGGAAGGGCATCGGGGGCGATGGGCTGGGTTCGACATGTAAAGTCAAAGTGTCCCAAGCCGGAAAAAATGTACTTAAGAGTACGGGGCCCATCCGACCGCGATGACTCTGTATTCTGTGCTGAATCGCTTGAACAACGCGGCGAGTAAACTGGAGTCGGCATACGTCGCTCGGAAGGATGGGTTCTTGGCTATGGATGTCGAGGATTCAGGAAAAAAAGACAATGCAGCTGGTACGTCAAATGCTCAGGAAAGACGAAACGTGGCT
>TBL_comb48_EPIDRAFT_1002672_pt1 | contig 12282 bp, 11 predicted proteins | sample TroBogEpilimnion_37_FD_10681 | JGI IMG/M metagenome (IMG submission 10681)
TGTGGACATATCTGGCTGCAGAAAAAGGTAATGAGGCTGCTAAAAAAAATCTGACTGTATTTAGCAAGTCAATGACACTGCGTCAAATGATTAAAGCGCAAGCAATGTCACAAATTTGTGAATCTTCTCACTATAAAACCTGCAATTTTCATTAATGAATCAATTATAAAATAGATTCAATAGGTATTGTTTTTCTGGGTCATAGAGCGGCCATGAAGGCGAATAACATTTAGGAATAGCAAATGGGTTATATTAATAAAAACTTACTGGATGGTGAAGTCATCCTGCATCAATCTAAATTAACCAAATATAGTTACGTGTCTAGTCTAATTACAGCGACTATTGGCGGGCTTTTCTTGAAATTTAAACACTATATTCCTAATACAAAAATACCTGATTTTGATTTTATGATGTCTTGTATTGGTTGGGTTTTTATAAGTATCGCTTTTTTGGTAGCGCTCAATGTTTTTGTTGAAATTTTTAGTACTGAAATTTCTGTTACTAATAAGCGAGTTATTTTAAAAAAAGGCCTTATAAGAAGAAATATCAATGAAATGACCCTATTAAAAATAGAAAATGTGAAATTAAATCAAAATATCACTGAGAGAATATTTGATATTGGAACTCTATCGATAGAAGGCACTGGTGGTGGCCATATATTAATAGAAGATATTGATGCACCGATGGCAATGCATAATAACATTCTTCAAGCAATAGAAAATCGGTTGGTTACTTAGACCTTAATAAGGATTCGAAAACAGCATCTTAAACTATTGTTGTGTAGGATATCGTTAAGCTTAGATAGCATAGATGTAAAACACATTAGCACTACTTAAATAGTAGACTTTATTAGCCCCCCCCAAATCGTCGCTTTGCCAAGCCTATAAATATAGGCGTAGTAGGGGAGTGCTCATGGAGAGAGATGCCTAGATTAAGCTATTAATGGTTGCATAAGGCATCGCATGATATAGGTTACCATTAACAATTAGGGCTTTTAGTCTGTGGGAGTGGCTTTAGAGACTGTGAAAGTATTCTTATTATTTCCCCTCTTTAGCAAAGAGGGGTTAGGGGAGATTAGGTCTATTAAACAATAATCATTAAATATTAGTGATCTATGATTTATAAAAATCCCCCTCGATCCCCCTTTTACAAAGGGGGAAGCCAAAAATGAAAATACTTTCACGGTCTCTTTAGCCACGCCCACAGCAGAACTGGTTGATCTTGTTGATTTATCCTAATCGATCTATTGAAAAGAAAGCCAGCATTGAGTTTTTACCTTTCTTAAACTTACCCCAGGTCCATCGTATTTACTTAGAAGATTATCAAGACCGAACTGACTTATCGCCGTCACTTGAATTTATTCGCTTGATTGCCAGTGATAATCAACAGACAATAAGCCGAGCCAAATCTTTAGCAGAACGACTTGATAAAATTGACGTAGATGGATTGGATCTTATTGAAACTATTATGGTTTATAAGTTACCGCACTTAAGCCGCGAGGAGATTAAACAAATGCTATCTGTATATGAAGTTAAATTACAAGATACCCGCTTTTATCAAGAAGTATCTGCAGAAGGTGAACAAAACGAATGTATTAAATTACTAAGTCGCCAGTTAAGACGAAAATTCGGCGTACAACCTGAACTTGAAACTATCATACAAAGGTTTCCAACCTACCCATTAGAAAAGCTAGAAGATTTAGCCGATGCCTTGCTAGACTTTAACGCAATGACAGACTTAGAAACATGGTTAGCTGATCATATTTAAAATGACAGGTTTTATTGCCCAGTAAAACATGAAAAATCTAACCAACCAAAGGCCTTAATTAAACGAGGCCTTTTTTGTACCGGCTTATTAACTAAACCCAATAAAGCATTATCTTACACCTTATGAACCAGCCCATTTATCTTGATTACGCTGCTACTACACCAATGGCGCCAGAGGTTGCTTTAGCAATGGCAGAGTGTTTAACCTTAGAGGGTGAATTTGCAAACCCAGCCTCTTTACAACATAAATTTGGGGAACGGGCTTATAACCTAGTTGAAAAAGCGCGTGCAGATATCGCAAACTTTTTTAACTGCAAAGCTAACGATCTTGTTTTTACATCAGGCGCAACAGAAGCCAATAACCTAGCGATAAAAGGCCTAGCGCTTAGCCAGAAAAATACACGCAAACACATTATTACCAGCGCCACAGAACACAAAGTGGTTATAGATACCTGCAAATATTTAGAAACTCTGGGCTTTAACGTCACCTATTTAAGACCTGCTAATAATGGCCTGATTGACCTAGACAATCTTATAGCAACCATCACCGAAGAAACCTTCTTAATTTCATTAATGCATGTCAACAATGAAACAGGGGTTATCCAAAACATCGAAGCGATTGCGCAAGCGATTCAAAATAAACACCAAGAACACCCATATAACAAAATATACTTTCATGTTGATGCCGCCCAAAGTGTTGGAAAACTTGCAATAGACCTAAGCCAAACCCCCATTGATTTATTATCTATTTCAGGACATAAATGCTATGGGCCCAAAGGAATAGGATGCCTTTATATCCGCAACAGAAAACAACAAAGATTAATGCCCTTAATGCAAGGCGGTGGACAAGAATACGGACTACGCCCCGGCACTTTACCCACCCATCAAATCGTCGGTATGGCCACCGCCTTTAAATTAGCCGCCCATACTTTAGAAAAAGATCAGCAACACGCAACACACCTTGCCCAGTTACTAATGGAACAAATCAATCCTCTTAAAGGTGTCCATTTTAATGGTGATCAACAGCAAAAATTAGCCTCTATTATTAATATCAGCTTTGATAATGTGAGCTCAGAATCACTAATGATTCACTTAAAAGATCAACTCGCTATCGCTAACGGTTCCGCTTGCAATACTGGCACGATTGAAGCCTCTCATGTTCTTAGAGCCATGGGCATAGAAGGTGATCGACTCTATGGCGCAGTTCGTATTAGTTTTGGTCGCTACACCACCGCACAAGCTATACAACAAGCCGGACAATCGCTCTATAATGAGGTGCTACGCTTACGACAACTCGTCTTGGAACTGTAAATCATGCTCGGTAAAAAAATCCTTAATAATCTCTACTGGCATATCGATCTTAATCGTCAACAGCCAGAAGCACTCCAACACCGCCTTGCCTAAGCAGAGGCATTAAGTCAATTAAGCGCCGGTGTGGATTACAACATCGTCAAATATGACTTAAACAGTCCTCTGCTATCTTTGCTCTGGTATCCCGACTTTTTTACCGATCCTTTCCCCGCGTTAGAAACCAGTTATCGAATAGATATAGAAGCAGCACGTGTTGAAAAACGCAGTTATCAAACCTCCATTAACCCGCCTATTCTGCACCGCAAAGAACTCTTCATCCGCACCGATGATCCTCGAAGTGGCTCCTTTAAAGCCCTTACCCAGACCGCCGAAGAACTCGGTTTATTTGAGAACCCCATTCATATCGGCTTTAAACAAGCGTGGGAAAACCTAATCGCCGAGAAAGGCTTTCAACTGCTTGATCATCAATTTGTGCCCATTGGCAATGATGAGGCTGACAATGAAGACCACCTTGAACACATCGAACCCCACACTAACACCCGTCAAATCTCCAGACACTTAACCGCACTCTCCCGAAGCAATCTCTCCGCACCGATGCAATGCCTGGCTAGACATGGCTATTTAGATGGCAGTTTAAGCGTGTTTGATTATGGGTGTGGCAAAGGCGACGACATCAGAAACTTAACCGCTAATGACATCACCGTATCTGGTTGGGACCCACACTACGCACCCGATCAACCGAAACAAGCAGCCGATATTGTCAACATCGGCTTTGTGATTAATGTCATCGAAAATTATCAAGAACGACTTGAAGCCCTGTTAGGTGCTTACGCCTTAACCCGCCAAGTCTTAGTCGTGTCCGCGATGTTAATGAATCAGAATACCTTTAAAGGCCAGTCCTATCAGGACGGGGTTATCACGCAACGCAATACCTTTCAAAAATATTTTACCCAAACCGAACTCAAAGACTTTTTAAGCGACACCCTCGACACCGAGGCCATTCCGGTGGCTCCGGGTATATTTTATATCTTTAAAGATACCGATGCCGAACAACGCTATTTATTAAAAAGACAACTTAGCCAACGCAATGTTTTACGCTTAACGTATCGCTCTGCTAACCCCAAACAACCCAAGCTATCCCGCAACGAAAAGAAATACCTCGCCTATCAACACCTAATTGATCCGCTCTGGCAACACAGCTTAGCACTCGGGCGCTTGCCAGAAAAGTCTGAAATAGAAAATCTGATAGAGATCACCCAAAGCTTTGGCACCGTCAATAAAGCCTTGCAGTTTATGTTGAGCCAGTTTGATGAGACTTTATTAGAACAAGCCCGACAAAATCATCTGGATGATTTACAAATCTACTTTGCCTTACAAACCTTTTCTAAACGCAAACCTTACAAACAACTCGAAGCCAGCCTGCAAAAAGATATTAAAGCCTTCTTTAGCGATTATAAAAACGCCGTCGTCTCTGCCACCACGCTTTTATATCAAATAAGCAATACCGAATTAATCAGCGCCGCCTGTTTAAAGGCTACTGAAAACGGCTTAGGTTATTTAGATACAGAAGGCGCTTTACTTTTACACAGTGCCTTAGTAGAACAACTGCCCGCGCTATTGCGTATTTATATCGGCTGCTCTACGATCTTATACGGTGATATTGAACAAACTGACCTAATCAAAATACACAGTCAATCAGGCAAATTGAGCTTGATGTGCTATGATGATTTTGAAAACACTCCCTTACCCCGCTTAATAGAACGGGTCAAAATTAACCTGCGTGAACAATTATTCGACCTGTATCAATACGGGGATGAGTATGAGCCCACTTATCTATACTTAAAATCACGCTATATTAATGAAGACCACCCGAACTATGCCGAGCAATTAAACTTTGATGAACAACTCAGTGCTCTTAATTTATTCGACTTTAACAATCACGGCCCCAAACCTCAAGCCTTTAGAGACACTCTCAACAATGCCCGTTGGGAAATAAAAGGTTTTAACTTAAGCCGAAGCCAAACTCTTCCTGATCTTGATAGCCCTTGTGGACAACATCTAAGCTACAGACAGATCATTGAATGTGGTGAAACTCAAGCGAAAACAGGGCTATCAAACTGCCCCAAACAACCGGATAGCTATACCGCCTTATATGACTTAGCCAGCCATGTTTTAGACCCAGTGATTGATTACTTTGGCATGATTAAACTGACTTATGGTTTCTGTTCTCATGACTTAGGCAAGCATATAAAAGGACGTGTCGCGCCTAAATTAGATCAACATGCCGCCCACGAAACGAACAGTAAAAAGACGCTGATCTGTCCACGCTTAGGTGCCGCCATTGACTTTATTGTTGAAGATGAAAACATGCGAGAAGTTGCAGATTGGGTAGCAGAAAACACCCCCTTTGATCGATTGTATTTTTATGGAGAAGATAGGCCCATTCATGTGAGTTATGGGCCAGAGCAAAAAGGGGAATATATTGATTTAGTGATGACGGAAAGTGGAAGGCAAGTGCCTAAAATAAAAAAATATTTTAAATCGGAGTAAACGCGAATGGATGAGAAGGAATTAATTAACTTTGATGAATATTTGATATTATGTTAGGCATTTCCAAAATCCTGCATGATATCTTCAGCAGGATAATTTAAAACTGATACTTGATAACGCCCCAACAGCTCCATAAAAGTTCTTTTTGAAAGACCAGCCATTTGCGCGGCTTGCCCTACCGATAACACGCCTTTTTCATACAGTTTACTGGCAAGTAGCATTTGAATTTCCTGCGTATCTATGTTGATAAAATCAGGAAGTTGTATTTGTAAAATTTGCATATTCTTTCCTTTAGCAGTTGGCAATTAAGTTACCTTAAGACGTTAAATATTAACATAAAACCATTTATTCACTTTGACATTAATCATCATTGCCTTAACCTGACTAGAGATATAGTCCCAATCTCCTAAAGTTAGGAAATATAAAAACCAAAAGAATGTAATACGCAAAAATAATCACTTAAATCAGAATTATCAATTTGATCAGGGAAATCATCATTTAATGTTCCTGCAACAGTTGATACGCGCTCTACCCAAGAGACAGATCCAGATAATGGATGTGTAAAGAGTTCTACGTCAAATCCAGATGATACAAGCTCAATAGGTAACGCGATGATTTCAAATTCATTTTTCAACAACTAACTCCAAGCCCACAACACGGTCAAAATGCTTGATATTTCCGGTAGCTAGTGGCATTTTATTTGCCAATGCCGTAGCAGCTATTAATAAATCCTCAGCTTCTATTAACAACCCTTTCTTTTTAAGATCTTGATAAATAGTAGCGGCATATTCGGCACAATGACTATCAAAATTCAATACTGTCATATTGCTTAACATTGCTTTCCAATAAGCATCTTCATCCTGATTATCACCGCGTAATAATTCATAAACGGTAATGCTTGAAACTGCAAATTGATAAGGTTTTAAAGTTAACTGATACAAAAATGTTTTATCTTTATCAGGCTTCTTAGCGCGTTTATGGGCAATTAATACATTAGTATCGAGACAAATTATTTCCATTGTTGAAAATGCCGTCTTTTTTCTTCAATAGCATTAAATTCATCATCCGACATTTCCGGACTATCAAGTAAAAATTGTTGAAAAGAAGTGCGTAGCGAGACATCATCTTCTATAGGCACAATTGTTAATTCAACACGCTTAGCATTAAAACCTTCCGGCAAATGAACATGTATAACACCATTCACCACATCAGCGTATTGCTTTACTGGGGTTAGGTTCATCATTAAATACTCCTAGAATCATCAAACTAAACAATATAGTACACCATTACGCTAACTTTTCTGACATTGAGCTTTTACCTTTCTTAAGCTTACCCCAGGTCCATCGTATTTACTTAGAGGATTATCAAGACCGAACTGACTTATCACCTTCACTTGAATTTATTCGCTTGATTGCCAGTGATAAAGAACAGACAATAAGCCGAGCCAAAGATTTAGCAGAGCGACTTGATAAAGTAGATGTAGAAGGTTTGGATCTTATTGAAACTATTTTGGTTTATAAGTTACCCCACTTAAGCCGCGAGGAGATTAAACAAATGCTATCTGTATATGAAGTAAAATTACAAGATACCCGCTTTTATCAAGAAGTATCTGCAGAAGGTGAACAAATAGGGTTACAAAAAAGGGCAACAAGAAGAATGTGTTAAATTACTAAGTCGCCAATTAAGACGCAAATTCGGCGTACAACCTGAACTTGCAACTATATTGGAAAGTTTCCCGACCTATCCTTTAGAAAAGCTAGAAGATTTAGCCGATGCCTTGCTAGACTTTAACGCAATGACAGACTTAGAAACATGGTTAGCTGATCATATTTAAAATGACAGGTTTTATTGCCCAGTAAAACATGAAAAATCTAACCAACCAAAGGCCTTAATTAAACGAGGCCTTTTTTGTATTAATTGTTGCATAAGTCATCGCATGTAATAAGATTGAATTATAGGGTGCTGCCAACAGTTAAGGGCTATTAGTCTGTGGGATTGGCTTTAGCCACGAACTCGTGGCTAAAGCCAATCCCACAGCAAACTGAACTCCACTAATTGTGAGTAATAAACCAGTACAAGGAAAGTGCAAAAATTTTTGCAACGATTAATACCGGTTCATTAACTAAACCCAATAAAGCATTATCTTACCCTTATGGACAAACTAACCATCGATTCCTATAACCTTGAGGCGGAACAAGTCGCGAAGTTACATTCTGGTTTAATTCCCACACGCCTTTATTCACTCATAACTGAGTATTTTACAAAGAATAGACCAACGCTTGATGTGGGTTGCGGTATAGGTCGGGATACAAGTTGGTTAAATCAACAGGGTTATCCTGCATTAGGGGTTGATGCTTCTGAGGGGATGTTAAATCAAGCCCAGCAACGTTACCCAGCATTTAACTTTACAAAAGACACCCTACCCAATCTAAAAAGCCTTAAGGATTTAAGATTTCAGAATATATTATGTTCAGCTGTGTTAATGCATTTAAACAATGAAACGCTAAACATAGCGTGCCTTAGATTAATAAAACTCTTAAATCCAACTGGACACTTGATCATCTCAATTCGTAACACGAAGGCAGACGATCATAGAGAAAATGGCAAGCTGTATGAAGACATTGATATAGCTGAATTTAAGCAAATCTTTATTCAACAACGCTGCCAAATACTTATCGCTGAACAAGAAGTTGAGCCTCTTCGGCAACTGACTTGGTATAATTTTGTCATTAAGAAATAAACAACCCTTGGTTTTAATCTATGACAGAGCGCCCATTGATCTATAACAAACTTGTTAGAGATTTAATCCCCGATCAAATCAAAGAATCTGGTAAACACGCTGACACAGGCACTATTGATCAAGCAGACTTTATTCATTCATTAAAACTCAAACTCATTGAAGAAGTCCATGAGTTATTCCATGCTGATAGTAAAGACGCGGTTATCAATGAATCCGCTGACTTGCTAGAACTGATAGAAACGCTACTCAAGCAACATAACGTTAGTTTTACCGAAGTATTGGATAAAAAAAAGCAAAAACGTGACGCCACAGGCAGTTTTGATACACGACAAATCCTTTATGCTACCTGCACTCAACCAGTCCTCTTTGACAACCAAATTAAAGAACCGCGCTTACCGCAATTACTGACCTTTAACTCAGTAACCGGGTTGGTGGATATTATAAAACGCGAACTGGAAGATGCCGATGCTCTTTATATAGCCTCTGCATTTTATTCAAGAAGTATGCTTAATTTGCTCTTAGATCCGTTTTTAAAATTTATCCAGCGTGGTGGTGAACTAAAACTACTCACCTCCATCATGGGTAACTTTAATAACCCCGCTGACTTAAAACATTTGAGTACCCAGCTAACCGATATTAAAGTAAAAATCTTTTACCCACTCAATGAATTTGGCAAAGCAGACTTTAATCAAGCGCCTCCACCCTTTCATGTAAAAAGCTTTTTATTTACAAAAGCCACCGGCCAACATGCATTAATCGTTGGATCCTCTAATCTCACTGAATCAGGCTTATCAAGAAATCATGAATGGAATTACTTTTCTAATAGTGAACCTAATCTCGTACTAAAAGATAAACTCTCTGCCTTTCAGTATGCCCTACAAGAATACAATCAATATTGGGAGCAAGCCTCAATTCCTGTAGATGATGACTTTATAGCCGCCTATTTACCTCGTTGGCAAAAAGCGCACGAATTACGCACAAAAGTAAGTCATGAAATGGCCATTACTTTTAATACGACAATAGAACCCAGACCGGCACAAATCAAAGCTTTATCGGCACTCGAAGACCGTCGAGCAAAAGGCATTAATAAAACTACCGTGATTGCCGCTACTGGCTTAGGTAAAACCTATCTGGCTGCATTCGACTTCAAACAAAGCGGCATGCAAAGCCTGTTATTTATTGCACATCGAGAAAACATACTCATAAATGCCCTAGAAACCTTTAGAGAAGTAACCCAAGATCCAAACTTTGGCAGTCTCTTATCAGGTAATCAAAAAGCCAATTCAGCTAGTCCATGTTTATTTGCCATGGTGCAAACGCTCTCGCAAACCGACACCTTAGCGCAATACGCAGAAACCGCATTTGACTATATCGTGATTGATGAGTTTCACCATGCTGAGGCTAGTTCTTATCAGCGCCTACTAGATAAATTTAAACCTAAATTTTTATTGGGCTTAACCGCTACGCCAGAACGCATGGATGGCCGTGATGTTTTAAAAATCTGCGATTATGATGTCGCATTCGAAACCCGTTTATTTGATGCTATCAATAACCGCTGGTTAGTGCCCTTTCAATACTTTGCTATACATGACCCTAGCGACTATAAAAGTTTACGCTGGACAAGTCGGGGCTACATAGAAGCCGAACTGGATGAATTATTAATCAATGACACCCGTGCAGAATTAATCTTTAACAACCTGATTAAATTCTTACCCGCCACCGGCAAAATAAAAGCCCTCGCCTTTTGTGCGTCAAAAAGCCACGCCGAATACATGAACAAACAATTTAATCATCTAGGCGCGAAGCTAGGTATTAAATCGGTGTGTTTATTGGGTAAAGACAGCATCGAAGACCGAACCACGGCCATACAACAATTACAAGATGAACAACACGACTTACAAATCATCTGTTCAGTCGACATCTTTGGTGAAGGCATCGACATACCCGCCGTGTCCCACGTATTATTTTTAAGACCCACCCAATCCTTTACAGTATTCTTACAACAATTAGGGCGCGGCTTAAGACAATTACCCGATAAAGACTACTTAGTGGCATTGGATTTTGTTGGCAACTTTAAAAATTCTTATGTCGCCCGATTAGCCATTAACGGCTACACCAGCATTACAGAATACAAACAACAGACTAAAAATAACGTCCCGCAAAAACCACTACCCAATGCCTGCTACATCAGTGTCGATATCCAAGTACAACGCATTTGGGATAAAGAAATTAAACACATACTAAAGCCCAGCAATAAATTTGAAGCCTTACAAGACATGTACCGCGACATGCGCGGCAATCTTGAAGACTCACCCGCACTCATGGACTTTTTTGCAAACCCAGCGAGCCATGACCCTAGCGTGTATATAAAAGAGAAAAAATTCGGTGGCAACTGGTTACGTGTAAAAGCCACCATGGAAGACTTAACAGCCTATGAGGCCGGCTTATTAAATACGCCCGCAGAGAGATTCTTACAACACATTGAATCAGAACTTAGCCCAACAAAATCATACAAAATGGTGGTGTTAAAAACACTCCTTGGACTAAATGACACACATTGGCCAGTAGCCGACATTGCCGAAGGATTCTTACAATACTACCTTAGCAATCAAGACCGGCTAGCTGATTGGGATGAACTAGCAAAAGCAACAGACCCCAAGCAATTTGCACTAAGCAAGGTTATTAGGTATTTAATAACAATGCCTTTAGATAAAATGACTAACACCGGTGGCGAGTTTTTTACACTAGATAAAACCAAGCAAACCTTCAGCATACAAGCCGCTTATGAAGCCTATTGGCAACAGCCAGAATTTAAAACCCTATTAGCCGATCGAGTCGACTTTGCTTTAAGCAAGTATTTTTATCGTAAAGAAACTGGCCTAGCTCTCGCGGATAATTTGAAAGGTTTCGCAGTAGAAATTCCTTATGTCAGTAACCCAAATACTGGTTTTACTGCCGAAATAAAAAATGTTATTGCAACTAACCCCAAGGCAACCGAATGGACTTATAGTTTTGATAAAGCCGGCTACAACGGCACTATGGAGTTAGAAATCCAAGACGGTAAGAACTTTATTGCATGGACACATACCCAATACGAAGATATTACCCGCTTTCCTGCAAGGATAAAGGCTGCGGCAAGTGCTTTGTATCATCAAAAGTTCAGGGGAGCCTTTCGAGTGAAAATGCTGGACGTGACCATGCTAATTAAAAAATCAAATTGATCATTAAGATGTAAAACATCATCACATTCAGATAAATATCAATACATACATTTACGCGACCTTATAATATTTATTTTGATTAGAAGACTTTGCTTGCTTAAATCTGGGATGACGTGCTTCAGCAAATTCTTGTTTGAGTGTTAATTTAGAAATGATAAATGGCGCTTCCTTTGCCAATACCTGCACACACTTCGATCAGTTCCTTTCTTACAATAAATGCCGGCAAAGATTGACTCTAGTGCATTCATGTCTCTTTGTAAGGGTTGTTAACTAAAGTTATGGCCTCTATCAAGTGGTTGATCTTATAGTTTTGTGATAGCGAGTTTCATCTCAGGATAATGAAGTAAAGACGTCTGACTTAATCACTCATAATTAACCCTCGAATAATTTGTAGGTAATAACTGGCGTGTCTGGGTAACGCCAACAGTACAAACTTTAGCAGGTTAAGACGACGGATTTGGTCGGCTGAAGTTTACGGCTTATATAAACCTATTTGTCTATGCGTATTTCTACGAATAGACAGGCCTAGTGCAATGATAATAAGCTCTGCAACCTAGCTTGTTAGTTATCTATGGTCGTTGGCGTTACTCAAAGTCCATCATAGTTTGCTGTTTGTTAATGGCTAGGTCTTCAGGATTTACGGGCTATACAGACCTTTTATAAAATTATTTTGTTCATTGCAAAGTAAAACTAG
>TBL_comb48_EPIDRAFT_1002674_pt1 | contig 12282 bp, 10 predicted proteins | sample TroBogEpilimnion_37_FD_10681 | JGI IMG/M metagenome (IMG submission 10681)
CGCTCTTTGGGGACGCCAACCTGCTTGTGCCAAATATCCGCCGCTTCATCGTCGTTCTGGAAAACGGTAACCCAGAGTTTCTCCTCCGGGAAACCATATCCGCCCTCCGACGTTGGTTTCGTAAGAAGCTCCCAGGCAAGCTTGATAGCTCCCTCTTTGAAATAATCCCCAAACGAGAAGTTGCCACACATCTGGAAAAACGATGCGTGACGAGTTGTTTTTCCAACTTCATCGATATCTAATGTGCGAACGCATTTCTGTACAGAAGTTGCTCGAAGATATGGCGGCGTTATCTCACCAAGAAAGAGCGGCTTGAACGGAACCATGCCAGCGTTTACTAAGAGGAGGTTTGGATCGTCTGCGATAAGAGAGGCGGACGGAACTACTGTGTGAGTGAGACCCTGGCTGTTGCCTGATTCGAAGAATTTCAGCCAGCGGGATCGGATTTCAGCGGATTCCACGACCTATTCGTTCTCCGTGGCCGATTTGGCGGCTGAACGAGAACGCGGAGTTCGTGGAGTCCGAGCGACTTTAGCCCCGTCGGTGCGCTCTTCTTTCTTCTCGGAATGGGCACGCTTTGCTTGAACTAAACCAAGGACGCCGGAAGCCAATTTCATCGCGGTCGAATTCTTGTCGAGCAGGGTTTCAGTAGCGCCAGAAATCTTGGAGGAGACGTCCTCTACCGACTTGGAAATTTTATTAATGCTGGTCAGCGGTCCGTTAATGAGCGCGACGGTTGTAGTCACTTCTTCTAAAAGTGGAGTGGTCTCATCAACGAGCGACTCAATTGCTTTGCTGGCTTGATCGATAAGCCGGCCGAGCCGAACGATGGCATAGCCAAACGCTAAGGCGATTATCGCTAGCGCCGATGCGGCGATGATTGTTGCTATTCCACCAGGACCCATGGCCAGAGAGTACCTGAATTCGCTTACTACTCGTGGAAAATCGGAATCTCGACTTCCGGCTTTCGATGATGGAGATGAGCCTTCACCGCGGCCTCGTGATATTTCTCAATTTTTTCGAGGTTTTCGGGGTTGGAGTACGGCCGCCCATCAACCAATGGACCGACGACTCCGGTCATCACCGCCGTCACATCCTCACCCGAAATTGTCTTGTGTACCTCGAGCGCATGGGCCAAGGAGAGAACTTTTGTTCGATTCTCGACAAGAATTTCCTCGGCCTTGGTCAACAATTTTGAAAGGTTATCCTCGATTCGATCCGCCAGGGCGCGACGTAGCTCGGCTGAACCCTCTTTGGCATCCCTTGGCTTTCCGCCGCCGGGCGCTCCAACTTCGAATCGTCGATTAGATGCGTGTGAAGAGACGGTGGAGCCCATGCCCCAATGGCCTTCCATAAAGCTTGCAACGGTTGTCGCGCTTTCCAAGTCGCCAGATACGCCGGATGAGTTGTCTCCGTTAAAGAAATACCGTTCGCCAGCAAGCGAGGCAAGGGAGACAAGAATGTCGGCCTCGTATTCGGTCCGCCAATGCGTGAATTGATCATCAGGCGGGATGCTCGCCACCATGCCGAGATAGTCGGAGCCCTTCTCGATCGTCGCCAAGTCAATTGCCATGTGTTCTCTTTGCAAAAATGCCATAACACCGTGACACGCCTCGTGCACTGCTACCGCGTGTCGCTCTCTTTCGATGTACTCCACATCTTCCGCGGGACCCAAATCTTTCAATTGCTTGGCTCGGATGACATCCGCCCAGGTAATGGAGGTACGTCCATTACGAATCGCCATAATAAGTGCTTCGTTGATGGTGTCCTTAATAGTCGCNCCCGTNGCNTAAGGAGTAATAGTCGCTAACTTATCNATCTCTTCCGCCGACAAGCTNTGGCTTACCTTTGCCAAGTAACCTTCGTACGTACGAATACGACCAGCCTTGCTTGGATAACCAACTCGATACATTCGATCGATTCGACCCGGGCGAAGCAACGCCTCGTCCAACGCCTCCGGCATATTCGTCGCCATCACGACCAAGATTCGATACTTGGGTGGATTTTTCGGACGGAGCCCCAATGTGCGACGAACGATACGATTAAAGAAACCGCGTGGCTTTTTTAGACCGCTCAGTTCAGTGAGCAAAGCCTGAAGAGTTCCCATTCCACCGCCACCCATTCCGGCTGCGGAATTTGCAACGAAGCGTTCCCGGACCAAGAGATTGGATGTGATTGGCGAGAGATAGTGACCGCCATGACATGCCGTCCCAAATACCGACGATGACTTGGTAATGGATATTGTATTTGCCATCGACCCACCCGTTGTCGCAATTCCGCGGTTCCCTAACGAATCGGCTTCATCGAAAAACACAACCACACCACCGTAGCGGAGTGCCAATTTGCGGAGCTTCCGGAAAAGTGATTTGACCTTCATGACGCCGACACCGAAGAACATGTTGGTGAACGCACCGGGATCAACAAAGACGAACGGCTTGCCGCTCTCCCCCGCCATCGACTCGGCCATCAGTGTCTTTCCGGTACCGGGAGGACCCCACAAAAGAATGCCGCCGGGAACGTAACCACCGTGTGCTTCGATAGATGCTGGGTCCTCTAAAAAGAGCAAGTTCTCTCTAATCCGATCCAAGACGTGATCTTGACCCCATACATCCGAGAATCTCGTACGAATGTCATCCGGGAAATAAGTGTCGATACCTCCGCGACTGAGGAACCAGAACATCGCAACGAATTGAATAACAATAAAGACCACTGCGAAAGCAAGTTGCCCAATCATCGGCAAAGCGGACCATAGCGCCTTCGGCGCGAGGAAAAGCGCTTTAATCGGGGTTTCCTTATACACGGCGCCGAGAACTACCGCAAGAGCGCTACAAACAACAGGGCTTTGATAACGCGTGAGATCCGATAACGCGTCCAGTCGCTTAAACGGTGAACCACTCGATCGACAAATGCAAAGTACTTGACCCACACGCCGTGATACGGCGATAGCAATTCGGAGAGGCCAAAGTGAACCTGTCGAACAACCTCGATCCCGAGTAGGACGAAAAGCCACCATCGTTGACGAGCTACTTGATTGACCGAATCACCAAAGTTCAACAACGGGTTGTCGGCCATGGCTGCCCAGACGAGGATGAAGAAGACGACCGCAAAGAGTGAAACGAACTTTGTCCGGTCATAGATGGTGAGATGTACTCGCACGGACCGGTCGGTATCTCTCGGACGTCCCTGCGGATTTTCTTTGGTGGTCATCATTTCGCACCCCTCACTGTGAATGAACTCGCTATTTTCTCTAGCGCCTTTGCATGTGCTGTGTAATAGTCGGTCTTAGCCCTGATCAATAGGACGTACAACATCGCGTGATCAGGTGAGAGCAGGCTCGTCTGATTGAACGTTTGCGAAATGCCATCCGTGCCGGTGAAGGAGAAGGTGTCATGAATTCCACGTGCAGCCGGCTGGATAGCATCGGAGTCGTCGATGAGGTTCAGGTTTAAGGCGTTAACCGAAGTGCTTGTGCTGTTTAGCCACGTGGTTAATGGAACAAATATGTCACGAAGACTATTGAGCGAAAAGGAGTTTGCTTCATCCGGAAGTAGCGCGCGTACTCGAACGTACACAGTCGGCTGATCATTGCTTTTAAGCGAAAAAATCTCGGCCGCGGTAACCGCCTTGGGCGCAAACGCTTCCTGCCAGTGGACGTTAGCGAGACGATCTGCAGCGCCAGAAACAGTTGATAGCGATTCTCGTGCGGAAAGATCTCGCTGCGAGAGCGCGAACCACCCTTGCGGGACCGTGAAGTAGACACCGTCGCTCTTGTCAGACGCATATGTCTGGGACGCGGATGAACATCCGCTCAGTATTCCTACGGCGAGAATCACAGAAGCGGCAGTTGCCGCCCTCTTGTGCGCTCGCTTTAACACGCGAGAAGTCTGCCCTATTTGGAGGGAATTGTCTCCGCTACGAAATCGACACCAGCCTCTTTGCGTTGTGCCGGAGTGATTGGTGTTGGTGCACCTGTGAGCGGATCCCCACCGCTTGCTGTTTTAGGGAAGGCAATAACTTCACGAATGGACTCGGCTCCTGACAAGAGTGCGCACAGTCGATCAAGCCCGAGCGCGATTCCGCCGTGTGGTGGTGGTCCGTAATTGAATGCCTCGAGGAGAAATCCAAACTTGCTCTCGGCCTCGGCCTTGGTCAAGCCAATGACATCAAAGACGCGTGCTTGCATCTTTCGATCATGAATACGAATTGATCCACCACCGATTTCATTGCCGTTGAGAACAATGTCGTAGGCATACGCCAGAGCGGCGGCCGGGTCCTTGTCGAAGCTATCCGCAAACTCTGGCTTGGGACCTGTAAACGGATGATGAACCGCGGTCCAGCCACTATTCGAGTTGCCAGTCTCCACTTGCTCAAACATTGGGGCGTCTACCACCCAGAGAAATTCCCATTTGCTCCCGTCAATCAAACCGCAGCGCTTGCCTATCTCGAGACGAACCGCTCCCAATAAATTAAGAGATGAGACTCGATCTCCTGCCGCGAAGAAAATCGCATCGCCGGGCTTTGCGCCGGCGTGAGCAGCAATACCAGCGCTCTCCTTCTCCGAAAGATTCTTAGCGACCGGACCGGCAAGCGTTCCATCGTCTTGCACCAAAATATAGGCAAGGCCCTTCGCGCCCCGGGCTTTCGCCCAATCTTGCCAGGCGTCGAGCTCGCGTCGAGCTGACGATGCTCCGCCCGGCATAACAACGGCTCCGACATACTCGGCTTGGAATACGCGGAATGTCGTATCCGCAAAAAACGCGGTCGCGTCAACTAACTCGTAACCAAAACGAAGATCTGGCTTGTCCGATCCGAAGCGACGCATCGCTTCCCAATAGGTCATGCGTGGAATTGGCAAAGGTATTTCGTAACCGACAACCTTCTTAAATACCTGCGACAGAATCTTCTCTGCGACCTTAAGAACGTCTTCTTGGTCAACGAACGACATTTCGATATCGAGTTGGGTGAATTCTGGTTGGCGATCCGCTCGGAAATCTTCATCGCGGAAACAACGAGCAATTTGGTAGTACTTTTCCATGCCCGCGACCATGAGCAATTGCTTGAAAAGCTGCGGCGATTGAGGCAGGGCGTACCAACTTCCGGGCTGCAAACGAACCGGAACAAGGAAATCACGAGCGCCTTCTGGAGTGGAACGAGTGAGATACGGAGTTTCAATCTCGAGGAAATTCTCTTCGTCCATGACCGACCGAATGGTCGATGTCACCTTGCTTCGCAGTCTGAGATTCGCAGCAGGGCCCTCGCGGCGAAGATCGAGGTAGCGATACTTCAACCGAATTTCCTCGCCTACGTTGGCGATTTCGCCGCTGTCGACGGGGAAAGGCAATGGTGCCGCCTCGCTGAGAACTTCGAGCGTCTCGCAATTAACTTCAATTTCACCTGTGGGAATATTTGAATTTTCATTCCCAGCGGGTCGAACGCCGACCTTTCCAACAATTTTGACGCACCATTCAGCGCGTAATGCTCCCGCCAGAGCTTCGTCATGAATGACAACCTGTACCGCGCCGGAGGCATCACGTAAATCAATAAAAGCAACTCCACCATGGTCTCGTCGACGCGCGACCCAGCCAGACAACGTGACGGAAGCGCCGACGTCGCTCTTTCGCAAATTTCCAGCTTGGTGTGTGCGGAACATGTACTTAATCTCTTCTCTGTGCGGAAAGCGCCAACATGGTTGGACCCAAGTCACGGATTCTAACGCTTTGCTCGGAACCGTTACTCAGATTTTTGAGCGTCGCCTCGCCAGTGGCTAGTTCATTCTCGCCGAGGACGAGTGAGAAGCGCGCACCGCTCTTATCAGCGGCTTTCATAGCGCCCTTGAGGGCTCGGTCGCCATAGGCCATATCCGACGAAATGCCTTGATCGCGAAGCGAATTAAGAAGAATAGAAACTTGCGCTTTTGCGCTCTCGCCAAGCGCAACCAAAAATAGGTCTACGCCGGTGCGCATGGTTTCATGATGCGAGAACAATCCCTCTGCTCCAGCGGCCAAAACCACGCGGTCCACGCCGATGCCAAAGCCGATGCCGGAGAGATCGGCGCCGCCGAGTTGGGCCATCAGGCCGTCGTAACGGCCACCGCCACCAATTCCAGATTGTGCTCCTAGACCTTCATGCACGAATTCAAATGTGGTGCCGGTGTAGTAATCAAGTCCTCGAACCATCAGCGGATTTACAACAAACGGAATTCCGAATTCAGATAAAAGCGCTTTGACACGGTCGAAGTGGGCAGAACTCTCTGACGAGAGATAATCGAGCAAGCGCGGTGCGTCCTTCATGGCCGCCTGCATCTCGGGTCGTTTGTCATCAAAGAGTCGCAATGGGTTAATCGCCGCACGAGCTCGAGTCGCCTCGTCAAGATTCAACGTCTCAAAGAACTTAAGAAGATCGGACTTGTGCGCCGCACGACTTTGTGTATCACCTAGCGATGTGATGTCGAGCCGAAAATTCTTTAGCCCAATTGCGCGAAAACCACGCCATGCAACGGCAATCACTTCCGCGTCTAGCTCGGGATCATTCGCTCCAATCGCTTCGATACCTACCTGGTAGAACTGGCGATAACGCCCGGCCTGTGGTCGTTCGGCCCGAAAGAATTGCCCCGAATACCAAACCTTCACCGGCAGCTGGCCCTTATCTAGGTTGTGTTCGATAACCGACCGCATCACGCCTGCAGTGCCCTCGGGGCGTAGGGTTATTGATCGACCGCCGCGATCTTCAAAGGTGTACATCTCTTTAGAAACCACATCGGTCGATTCCCCGACGCCGCGCTTAAACAATTCGGTATCTTCGAAAACAGGTAATTCAATAAGTTGGTAGCCAGCGCCCTTGGCGCTTGCAATCAGCGAATTACGGACGAATTCAAAGCGCGCGCTCTCACCGGGAAAATATTCACTGACGCCTTTAGGGGCTTGAAATTTACTCATCACTCCCCTGTTTCTAAATCGCGCCGTCGAGGTATTCAGGTCGCAGGTATGGATTGCTCTTTCGCTCGCGGCCAATAGTAGTTTGTGGCCCATGGCCAGGTAGGACAATTAGCTCGTCATCCAACGGCAAAATTCGCTCCTTCAGCGATTTCCGCATCGCCGAGTCTGAACCAGTAGGCATATCTGTACGGCCTATTCCATTGGCGAACAAGACATCACCCGCGATGAGATGGCCAGAATCGACGACAAAAACCGCAGAGCCTGCTGTATGGCCTGGTGCATGACGAGTAGAGAGCGTGAATCCTGCAATCGAGATCTCTTCGTTGTCGGATAACACTTGGACATCCTTTGGTTCCCGAAAGCCAGATTCGCTCATATTGAGTTCAGCCAAAATTTGCGACGTCATGCCACCGGGCTGGAGCGCCTTGAATGGATCCGCTAAGAGTCGACGGTCAGCCGTGTGCACGTACGATTTCAAGCCATAGGCGTCATCGAGCGGCACGACCGAAAAGGTATGGTCTAGATGGCCATGGGTAATCACGGTTGCGATGGGTTTCAGCGAGAAATTTTTTAGCACCTTCGTTATCGCTTCAACCATATGTGGATTGGCGATCCCTGGATCAACGATGAAGCATTCGGAATTTCCAGACGGGGCAAATATCCAGCAATTGGTGGCGAAGTAGGGCGCGACTACCTGTTCAAGAATCATGGTGGATCGTGACCTGCCATTCCTGCCGGAGCCTCGTTTTATGCTGAAATTAGGCGCGAATTTTCCCGCTCCAAGGCTTCAGGGTACCGTTATCCCCGCACCAAATACCGAAACCAGTCAACGAGTCCGCATCCGCGGATGACGCGCAACCGAGGAGAACACATGGACACCAATTCAAATATTCCATCCACAATTCCACAGCAGACATCACCGCTTACCGCGGCCTCTGCCCTCATTGGTGATCCTTCCCAATTCGGTCGCGTCGCAGAAGACGGAACAGTCTTTGTTCGGACCGCAGAAGGCGAACGTTCCGTCGGTTCCTATCCAGGCAAAACCGCAGAGGAAGCTCTCGCTTATTTCGTCCGTAAATTTGAATCGGTCGCGTCTGAAGTAGCCTTGCTTGCTTCGCGAATCAAGAATGGCGCGATGGTTCCATCCGACGCTCACGAAGCGGTAAACAAGCTTCGCGATCAGGTAAAGAACCTCAACGGCGTTGGCGACCTTAAACTTCTCGCTGACTCGGTCGAACAAATTCCTGCCCTTATTGAAGATCACCGCGCCGCTTACCAAGAGCGAAAAGACCTCGAAGCCGCCGTTCGTGAAGCTAAGCGTGCGGGCGCCCTTGTAGAAAAGGAAAAGCTTGTTGCCGAGGCGGAATCGCTAGCCCTTTCCGAAAATTGGAAGGCGACTAGCGAGCGTCTCAAGGTCCTTTTGGACGAGTGGAAAGCAGCACCCCGATTAGATAAAGCCACGGACACCGAACTCTGGAAGCGATTCTCTGCCTCGCGAAACAAGTTCGATAAGCGCCGTCGCACTCACTTCGCTTCGCTGGATGCCGTACATGCCGAAGTCGCCGCCAAGAAGGAAGCGCTCGTCCTCGAGGCGGAGAAGTTGGTTAATTCGCGCGAGTGGCTCAACACCGCTCGTCGATTCAAGGAGTTGATGGATGGTTGGAAGGCGGCTGGTCGTGGAAAGGCCAACGTCGATACCAAGCAGTGGGCGCGTTTCAAGGCAGCTCAGGATGCATTCTTCGCGGCGAAAAATGCCGACCTCGAAAAGCGTCAAGGATCTATGTCGGAGAATTTGGCAAAACGAGAAGCGCTAATTCCGCAAATTGAAGCACTCCTTCCCATTACGGATCTCGCCACTGCCAAGAAGTCATTCCGCGCGCTCATGGAGCAATGGCAAAAGATTGGAATTACGGATCGCAATAAGCGTGCCGCACTCGAGGCCCGTATTGAAAAGGTTGAAGCCGCAATCCACGAACTTAATGAGGAATATTCACGTCGCACCGATCCGACGGCCATCGCACGCGCGAATGATGTCGTGAAGGGCTTGGAAGACGCGATTGCTTCCTACGAGTCTCAAGCCGCAAAGGCAGAGGCTGCAGGAGATACGAAGAAAGCCACCGTCGCTCGCGAGGCCGCAGAAGCTCGTCGCGCTTGGCTCGTCGAAGCCAAGAAGGGCTTGGCCGACTTCAAGGCTTAATAGCGGAGATCTATCGCCAGCGTTAGGTACTAGTTGCTAGTTGTTACTGGTGCGATAGACGTCATAAACGCCTTCAACGCTTCGCACTGATGCAAGCACTGCATCGAGATGTGACGCGTCCGCCATTTCGAAGGTGAAGCGTGAAATCGCGGTTCGATCCTTCGAGGTGCTCACCGAGGCGTTGAGAATATTTACGTGCTGATCAGACAAGGTCCTCGTCACGTCGGAAAGTAGACGGGCTCTATCCAGGGCTTCCACCTGGATATTTACTAGGAAGAGCGTCTTGGCGGCCAGATTCCACTTCACGTTGACGAGACGATCGCCTTGGTGCCTTCTCAAGTCTTCGATATTCACGCAGTCGTGCCGATGAACGGATACGCCACTACCTCGGGTAATGAAGCCGACGATTTCATCACCCGGAACGGGAGTGCAGCAGCGCGCCAGTTTTACAAGGACGTCATCGCTACCTTCGACTTCAACGCCCGAAGTGCTTCTGCCCACATGGGAGCGGACCGTGGTTGGGACATAATGTTCAAGCTCAATGTCGGCACGCTCTTCCTCGGTGCCAAGCGCGGATGACAATTTCTCGACAACCATCTGAGCTGATATATGACCGTTACCCACCGCCGCGTACATCGTTTCGATATCGTCGTAGTGCAAATCATGTGCCAGCTCTAATACGGACTGGCCCGCGAGAATCTTTTGCAGTGGCAAACCAGCCTTGCGCATCTGCCGTGCGATCGATTCACGACCGGCTTCGATCGCTTCTTCCCGGCGCTCCTTCGAGAACCAGGCCTTAATCTTCGACCTCGCCCGAGGCGACTGCGCGAAATTGAGCCAGTCCCTACTTGGTCCAGCGCTCTCGTGCTTATTAATGACAACCTCGACCACATCACCATTCGCCAACTTTGATTCGAGGGGAACTAATTTGCCGTTTACTTTGGCGCCAACGCACTTGTTTCCGACTTCAGTGTGGACCGCATATGCGAAATCAACCGGCGTGGAGCCACTGGGAAGGGCAATAACACTCCCCTTTGGCGTAAACACAAAAGTCTCTGGTGTACGTAGGTCGTATCTAAGCGTGTCGAGGAAATCACCCACGTCTTCGGTCTCTTGCTGCCATTCATGCAATTGTTTCAGCCACAACATATCCGGGCTCGAACCAGTCGAAGAATCTTGACCGGTGAGCTTATATTTCCAATGTGCCGCGATTCCATATTCTGCGCGAGCGTGCATATCGAAGGTGCGGATCTGAATTTCTACTGCTTTTCCGGTAGGTCCGATCACGGTTGTGTGCAGTGATTGATAAAGATTGAACTTCGGCATCGCGATGTAATCCTTGAATCGACCTGGGACTGGACTCCATCGGGCATGGATAGAACCAAGCACGGCATAGCAATCGCGAACGTCGTCGACCAAGATTCGAACGCCGATCAGGTCATAAATATCGTTGAACTCTCGACCACGAACAACCATCTTTTGATAGACGCTATAGAGATGCTTCTGGCGACCGCTCACCTGCGCCTTGATCTCTTCAGAACTCAAATCTGAACCGATTGCAGCAATAACTTCTTCGGTGACCTTGCTTCGCGAAGGCGACCGTTCTTGAACAAGTCGTTCAATCTCTTCATATTTCTTTGGTTCGAGGGTTCGAAACGAGAGGTCTTCGAGCTCCCATTTAATCGCCGACATACCCAACCGATGCGCCAATGGCGCATAAATATCAAGGGTCTCGCGCGCCTTCCGGCTAGCCGATTCGGGATTAACAAATTTCCATGTNCGCGCGTTGTGCAATCGATCGGCAAGCTTGATCACCAGCACTCGAATATCTCTCGACATTGCAATAACCATCTTGCGAAGCGTCTCTGCCTCAGCNGTTGGGCCGTAGGTCAATTTATCAAGCTTGGTAACACCATCGACCAGCGTCGACACTTCAGAACCAAAATCTCGGTTCAAATCCGACAATGAATAGTCGGTGTCTTCCACGGTGTCATGCAAAAGCGCCGCGATGATNGTTGATGAATCGAGGCCGATATCGGCCAAGATTTCGGCAACCGCCACCGGATGAGTTATGTACGGTTCACCAGATTTACGAAGTTGACCCGCATGCGCCTGATCCGCGACCTGGTAGGCGCGAACAACATCATCGAGTTTGGCGTGCGGATGGTGGTGAGAGACCTTCTCTAAAAGTGGCGCAAGAAGCGGGTCTGCTGAATTAACCCGAGCGCCCATGCTTCTACTTTACTCGTAGCTGCATGGGCGCTGATGGTGAAATCCCTTATCGACGCTTTCGCTTCGGCTGGTTACGTGGACCGCGTTGGTAATTTGCCTTAGTGTCGACGGCCTCGCCCAAAACGTTTACAGGAGCGGCTTCGGTCGGAGATTGCGATGCATCACGATTCGTCAGGCCGGAACGAGCCTGGACGCGCTTGGTCAGAGCCTTCATGCCTGGCTCACGTTCGCGCAATTGGGCCAAGATTGGAGTAGCGACGAAAATCGACGAATACGTACCGGTCGCAAGACCGACGAACAAGGCTAGAGAGAGATCCTTGAGCGTACCTGCACCCAACAATCCTGCGCCCACGAAGAGGATTGAAGCAACCGGGAGGAGCGCGATTAATGACGTGTTGAACGAACGTACAAGAGTCTGATTAACAGCGAGGTTAGCCGCTTCGGAATACGTGACCTTGCCGACGCTGGTCACCGACCGAGTATTTTCGCGGACCTTATCGAACACAACCACCGTGTCGNAACCGGGAGGAGCGCGATTAATGAGGTGTTGAACGAACGTACAAGAGTCTGATTAACAGCGAGGTTAGCCGCTTCGGAATACGTGACCTTGCCGACGCTGGTCACCGACCGAGTATTTTCGCGGACCTTATCGAACACAACCACCGTGTCGTACAGCGAGTATCCGAGGATGGTCAGGAAGCCAATGACCGTTGCCGGGGTGACATCAAAACCAACCAGAGCGTAAATTCCCACCGTAATGAAGACGTCGTGGATTACAGCCACAATCGCGGCGATGGCCATCTTCGGCTCAAAGGCCAAAGCGAGATAGAGCATGACCACAATGATGAAGCCAAAAAGACCATAAAGAGCCTTGTGCGTGATTTCTTTACCCCACGAAGGTCCAATGCTCGTTGTGTC
>TBL_comb48_EPIDRAFT_1002675_pt1 | contig 12280 bp, 9 predicted proteins | sample TroBogEpilimnion_37_FD_10681 | JGI IMG/M metagenome (IMG submission 10681)
TCCTTCAGATGAAGGACGTTATGCAGAAATCGCGCGCGAGATGTTAGTCACGGGTGACTGGGTCACTCCGCGTTACAACGGCTATAAATATTTTGAGAAACCACCACTGCAAGTGTGGGCTACTGCTGTTGCTTTCAAAGCATTCGGTATTGGGAATTGGCAAGCTAGGCTATGGACTGCGCTGACTGGATTTTTAACTATTATTGCCGTCGGCCTTACCAGTGCCAAGTTGTATGGCGCACGAGTAGGATTTTTATCCGCAGTTGTTTTGGCGTCCAGCCCTATGTGGGTCATCGGTGGGCACGTGAACTCGCTTGATATGGGTCTATCGGCATTTTTAGTGGCTGCGCTGTGCAGTCTATTGTTAGCGCAGTCTCCACAAAGCAAATCATCTACACGAAATTGGATGTGGCTTTGCTGGGCTTTCATGGCGCTGGCGACGCTATCTAAAGGTCTGATTGGCGCAGCTATTCCAGCCATGGTGTTTATTGCTTACTCATTGACTAATTGGGATTGGAAGATTTGGAAACGTCTGCATCTTTTAAGTGGCACTATTATTTTCCTTATCATCTCTGCGCCATGGTTTGTTTTAGTATCGAAACGTAATCCTGAATTTTTAGAATTCTTTTTTATTCACGAACATTTGCAACGCTTTACGCAAGATGCTCACAGCCGGACAGGCCCTCTATATTATTTTGCCCCCCTCCTGGCGATTGGTTTGCTGCCTTGGGTATTGCAACTGCCAGGAGCCATAGCTAAAGGATGGGGTGAGCGCTGGCGTGGATTCTCCAGTAGCTGGTTATTGGTGTGTTGGTCTGTAGTAATCTTCGCCTTCTTTAGCGTTTCACACTCCAAGTTACCGGGTTACATTATTCCGATTTTTCCAGCGTTAGCAATACTGATTGGAGCCCGACTTGATCAACTCCTAGGCAAACACAACTCACTTGGATTGAATTTAAGATTGCAAGTACTTGCTTTTGCGGTCTTGAGTGCAGTTGGTTTCTTCTTCCTCTCAGAGATTAGCCAACAAGCAAGGTCTGATGAAATCCTTGCTTATGCTCAGTACACCCAGTGGATCATTGCGGCATTAGTAGTGTTGATGATCTTTAGCTTATTGGCTGCATGGAAAAGTAAACGCAACGGGCTGCTCAGCCTCACGAGTTTTGCTGGAGGCTTTTTTCTGTGCGCCATCATCGCCGGCACTGGTCACGAAACTCTCGGTCGCGCCGTTTCGGGAATAGATTTAGTCGAACAAGTAAAAGTAGACATCCCAAAAAAGGTGAACTTCTATTCCGTGAATATTTTGGACCATACAGTTCCTTTCTATTTAGGTAGAACCATGATCATGGTGGCATCTCCAGATGAACTCGAGTTTGGAGTGCAGCAAGAGCCTCAGCTATGGATGCCAACTCTCGAAGCATTTATCGCGCGCTGGAAAGAGGATGTCGCCGCATATGCCCTCATGGTTCCAGAGCAATACATTGAGTTACAAAAACAAGGCCTGCCAATGCAAGAGGTCGGCAGAGACTCACGTAGAGTCATTGTGAAGCACCCAGATACAGCAAGCCCCACAAAACTATAAGGCCATCTATGTCAGCACTGCCATTCATTCCTTTTACTCGACCCACCTTCGATCAAGCAACAATTGACGCTGTTGGCGAAGTACTTCGTTCGGGATGGGTGACCTCCGGCCCTAAGCTTGCTGAATTCGAAGCCGCATTAAGTGAATATTTTGGCGGACGTCCTGTGCGCTGCTTTGCTAACGGCACTGCTACCATGAAGATTGCTCTTCAAGTGTTGGGTATCGGTGAAGGCGATGAAGTCATTACCACTCCAATTTCTTGGGTCGCTACTTCTAATGTCATTTTAGGTGTCGGAGCAAAACCGGTATTTGTGGACATTGATCCAATCACTCGCAACATTGATCTGAAAAAAGTTACCGCTGCCATTACATCTAAGACGCGCGCCATCATGCCGGTCTATTTGGCTGGCTTGCCTGTAGACATGGATCAACTCTACTCGCTAGCCAAGCAACACAATCTGCGGGTGATTGAAGATGCTGCGCAAGCCTTTGGTTCGCAATGGAAGGGGAAGAAAATTGGTGCCATTGGGGATCTGGTGAGCTTTAGCTTTCAGGCTAACAAAAATCTCTCCACGGTTGAGGGTGGTTGCTTGGTTTTTAATAATCTGGATGAAGCAAAGCTTGCCGAGAAATTTCGCTTGCAAGGTTTAACCCGCCAAGGCATGGATGGCATGGATGTAGACGTGCTCGGTGGTAAAGATAATCTTACTGATATCAATGCGGTCATTGGTCTTCATCAACTCAAACAGCTTCCTGCGTTTCAAACCCGAAGAAGCAATTTAGCGCGTCAATACTTTGATGTCATTCGCGCTGAAATGAAATCCGATGGTATGGAAGATCTTAAATTAGAACTACCTCCTGAGAATTTCACAGAAAGTAATTGGCATATGTTTCAAATCATCCTGCCACTAGACCAACTCAATGTAGATCGCGCCCAAGTGATGTCCGAACTCAAAGACTTAGGTATTGGTACCGGTGTGCATTACCCCACTATTACTGGCTTTACCCTCTACAAGAATTTAGGCTACCAAGCTATTGATACTCCGACTGCAGAACGTATCGGCCGCTCTATTTTGACCCTCCCCCTCTTTCCCGGAATGACTGATGGGGATGTGCCTCGTATCACTCAGGGCTTATGTGGCATCCTGAAAAAACACCGTAAAAACTAGCTATACACAATAAATGGGCTTGATCACTAAGATCAGGCAAAATCGCACCATGACTGCCAATTTAGCCGCTACCCCAACGCTTAGCATCGTTATTCCTGTTTACAACGAGGAAGATGGACTTCAGGCGCTCTTTGATCGCCTCTATCCAGCGCTAGATACTTTGGTAGGAAAACACAATATTAGTTACGAAGTGGTCTTTGTGAATGATGGCAGCAAAGATCGCTCCGCTGGATTATTAGCAAAACAAGTTGAGCTGCGCCCAGATGTTACTCGTGCGGTGCTGTTTCACAGTAACTTTGGTCAGCATATGGCCATCATGGCCGGCTTTGAATATGCACGCGGTGAGTACATCATCACGCTCGATGCGGATTTACAAAATCCTCCTGAAGAGATTGATGCCCTGACAGATGAGTTATTAAAGGGTCATGATTATGTGGGCACCATCCGCGCAGATCGTCGCGATAGCTTCTTTAGAAAATTTGCCTCACGCGCTATGAATCAACTGCGCCAAAGCATTACCCACATCACCATGACCGACCAAGGTTGTATGTTGCGTGGCTATAGTCGCCGCATCGTAGACCTGGTACGTCAATGCGATGAAAGCAATACTTTTATTCCGGCACTGGCCTATACCTTCGCTGCCAACCCAACTGAAATCACTGTCAAACACGAGGAGCGCTTTGCTGGTGAATCTAAATACAGTTTGTATCAACTGATTCGTTTGAACTTTGACTTGGTGACCGGCTTCTCGGTCATGCCGCTGCAGATCTTCTCTGCACTCGGGATGCTTTTATCTTTAGCTGCGGGAAGCCTGTTTGTCTACTTGCTGATACGCCGCTTTGTATTAGGGAGCTGAAGTTGAGGGTGTGTTTACACTTTTCGCGCTTACCTTCTTCCTCATTGGCGTGATGCTCTTTGGGCTCGGTTTACTAGGTGAATACATTGGCCGCATCTACCAACAAGTCAGACAACGTCCACGCTATGTGGTGCAAACTGTTTTAGAGAAAAAATAATTGCACGCAGTCGTCTTTGCCTATCATGACGTAGGCGTCAATTGCTTAAAGGCCTTGATCGGTGCCGGTATTCAGATTGATTTGGTATTAACCCATCAAGATGATCCCAATGAAAATGTGTGGTTTGGTAGTGTTGCCAAACTCTGCGAAGATCAACAGATTCCCTACCTCACCCCAACAGCAAGCGAGTTGACGGGACTTATTCCTAGAATTCGGAAGCTAGCACCAGACTATCTTTTCTCGTTCTACTATCGCCATATGATTCCGGCCGAGCTACTTGCTTGTGCCAAGATTGCCGCTCTCAATATGCACGGCTCCCTTCTACCTAAATATCGTGGTCGCGCTCCAGTGAACTGGGCCATTCTTCACGGAGAAACTCAAACTGGTGCCACCCTGCATGTCATGGAAGTCAAGCCTGACGCAGGCGACATTGTTGGTCAATCCGCAGTCACCATTGGGCCAGATGAAACCGCCGCCGATGTCTTTGGCAAGGTCAGCAAAGCTGCTGTCGAGGTCATCCACCAAGCGCTCCCAGAACTCATTCAAGGGCGAGTTCCCAAAAAGCCGAATGCGCTGAGTAAAGGGAGCTATTTTGGCGGTCGCAAACCGGAAGATGGGCGCATTCATTGGGAACAAACTGCCAAACAGGTCCACGACCTTGTGCGCGCCGTAGCACCCCCGTATCCAGGCGCATTTACCGAGAATCAGGGTCGGAAGATGATTGTGGCGCGCTCCACTCTAAAAGGGCCCTTTCCAGACAATCTCGATCTCGGGGCACTGGGCATCCAAGTGGTTGATAATCGGGTATTCGGCATTTGCGGCGACCACCAGGTAGTTGAAATTTTAGAATGGTTCCTGCAGCCAACTCAGTAACGAATTCAGCAACGAACTAGCAACATACTCATTAGATTAAAACGAGGCAGTAAAGATGAAAAAAGTACTCATTCTTGGCGTTAATGGCTTCATTGGCCATCACCTTTCAAAGCGCATTTTGGAGACGACCGATTGGGATGTCTATGGCATGGATATGCAAAACGATCGCTTAGGTGATTTGGTTAAGCATCCACGTATGCACTTCTTTGAAGGTGACATCACCATCAACAAAGAATGGGTTGAATACCACATCCGCAAATGTGATGTGATCTTGCCCTTGGTAGCAATCGCTACTCCAGCTACTTATGTACAGCAGCCATTAAAAGTATTTGAACTCGACTTTGAAGCGAATCTTCCCATCGTTCGCTCAGCCGTGAAATACAAAAAACATTTGGTATTCCCATCTACATCCGAAGTCTATGGCATGTGTGAAGATGGTGAATTTGATCCTGCAGCATCGAATATGGTTTACGGACCAATCAACAAGCCACGCTGGATCTATGCGTGCTCTAAGCAATTAATGGATCGCGTCATTTGGGGTTACGGCATGGAGGGTTTACGTTTTACCCTCTTTCGCCCATTTAACTGGATTGGGCCTGGCCTTGACAGTATCTACACACCAAAAGAAGGTTCTTCACGCGTAGTGACCCAGTTCTTGGGCCATATTGTTCGCGGTGAGCCAATCAACTTGGTGGATGGCGGTGCTCAAAAACGTGCCTTTACTTATATTGATGATGGCATCGATGCTTTGATGAAGATTATTGATAACAAAGATGGTATCGCTGACGGCAAGATCTACAACATTGGCAATCCAATCAACAATCACTCTGTGCGCGATCTCGCTACGCAGATGTTAGAGATTGCTAGAAGCATTCCGGAGTATGCAAAGACTGCTAACCAAGTGAAGATTCAAGAAACAACTTCAGGTGCGTACTATGGTGAAGGTTATCAAGACGTACAGAACCGTGTTCCTGCCATTGATAACACTATGCAGGAATTAGGCTGGAAGCCAACAACCACGATGACCGATGCCCTCAAGAATATTTTTGAAGCCTATCGTGAGGATGTTGAAAAAGCACGTCACCTAGTCGACAAAGAATAAGCTCCGAGGTTCATGGCAAAGATCGCACTCAAGGTAGACGTTGATACCTTACGCGGCACCCAAGAAGGTGTTCCCAATTTAGCTCGCACTCTGGAGCGCTTTGGCCTAAAGGCTAGCTTCTTATTTAGCCTTGGCCCCGATCACACTGGCTGGGCTCTCAAGCGGGTCTTTCGTCCGGGGTTTTTGAAGAAGGTCAGTCGCACCTCCGTTGTCGAGCATTACGGCATCAAAACATTGCTATATGGCGTACTCCTTCCTGGACCGGATATTGGTAAAAAGGCTGCAGCAGAAATGCGTGCGATTGACCAGGCTGGTCATGAAACCGGTATTCATACTTGGGACCATGTGGCATGGCAAGATGCCGTACGTACCAAAGATGCCGTATGGACAAAAGCCCAGATGCAAAAGTCTTGGGATCGCTTTGTAGAAATCTTTGGGCATCCACCAGCCACTTACGGTGCGGCTGGCTGGCAAATGAATGAAGCAGCGTTTGAGCAACTCGATCAATGGGGCATGAAATACTCATCCGATGGCCGCGCTGAAGCCAACCTCATGCCTTACCGCTTAGCACTTTCTTCTGGGAAGGCTAAACACGTCCAATACCCAACTACCCTCCCGACTTTTGATGAACTTATTGGCATAGATGGTGCTGATGAATTCGGGGCAGTCAAAAAGCTCCTAGAAATTACCCAAAGCAACCCAAACGACCAAGTCTTTACATTGCATGCTGAACTAGAGGGCCAAAAGCTCCTGCCAGCCTTTGAGCAGCTGCTAATAGGCTGGCTAAATCAAGGTCATGACTTGGTCACCATGGGTCAATTACACCAATCTTGGGATATCACCAAACAACTCGATAAAATAGCGGTATTACCCGTAAGCTGGGGTGAAATACCAAACCGCAGCGGTGAGTTGATTGTGCAGAATCATTAAGCAATAAGCAGTAGTGAAAAAATCATTAGAGCAGTAGAGACATTCATTTATTAAAGGGATCATCATGACAGTAGCTATCGGACAATCTATTCCGGAGTGTGCAATTCCTGCGACATCAGGCCTAACATTTACACCAGCTTCTGCTCAAGGCAAGAAATTGGTTATTTACTTTTATCCAAAAGACATGACTCCTGGATGCACTGCTGAATCCGGAGAGTTCCGCGATAACATTGAAGCCTTCACTAAGGCGAATACCTTGATCGTGGGAGTATCGCGAGATAGCCTCAAATCCCATGACAACTTCCGTAGCAAATTAGAGTTGCCATTTGAATTGGTAGCCGATACCGAAGAGAAGTTATGCCAACTCTTTGGCGTCATGAAAATGAAAAATATGTATGGCAAGCAAGTGCGCGGTGTAGAACGCAGCACCTTCCTTTTTGACTCCTCTGGCAAACTGGCAAAAGAGTGGCGCGGACTTAAGGTAGCAGGCCATGTGACAGAGGTATTACAAGCCGCCCAAGCCATTAGTTAATTTTTTTAATAATTTTTGGCTAGGTGCTTGCAAAGCCCAAAATTTGGGGTAAAGTAAAGTCATATGCACCGTAACCGACGGGAAAGACTAACAATCCGTTTGATTCAAGAGCCTGGATATACAGCAGGCACGGCGAGCAACCCCCTTCGTTTTACCAACAACCGCTTGAAAACCAGTTTCATCACAAACCGTCAAAGCTCTCTGCCTGACGGTTTTTTCTTTTAGGAGAGTCTGCATGCCATTGCCCCCCATCCCAACTCAAATTGCTGACCAAGTTAAATTAGGCCAAAAACATACGCCAGATTTAAAGAAACGCCCTGCCCCAGCAAAACCAGTTGTAATGGAAAATCATGCTGCTGATTGGACTAACGATACTCAAGAAGATCTCTCCGCCGCAGAAGTAGCTCTCGAAAAAATTAAGGCAGATCGTCGCCCTGCTCGCACTGATAAAACTGATGGCAAATCACTGAACATCCCAGAGAAACCAAAGCGCGTCATTCGCACTGGTCCTCCAAGCTTATTTGTCCTTGACACCAATGTGTTGATGCACGATCCAAGCTCTCTGTTCCGCTTCTCCGAACATGACCTATTCTTGCCGATGACCACACTCGAAGAGTTGGACAATCATAAGAAAGGCATGACCGAGGTTGCCCGTAATGCTCGTACCGTTAGCAGATCCTTAGATCAACTAGTGGCTGGGACTAGCGGCTCATTAGACGAAGGCATCCCCCTCAACAAGTTAGGCAATCAGGATGTATCAGGACGCCTTTTCTTTCAAACCAAACTGACCACCCAGGCCCTCCCTGAAGGCCTGCCTGAAGGCAAGGGTGACAACATGATTTTGGCTGTGGTTAGCGAGCTACAACAGACGCGCAAAGGTCAAGAAGTGGTGTTGGTATCTAAAGATATCAATATGCGTATTAAGGCGCGCGCCTTAGGCTTACCCGCTGAAGATTATTTCAATGATCAGGTATTAGAAGATCGCGACCTGATGTACTCGGGCGTCATGAGCTTACCGGCAGATTTTTGGCCAAAACATGGCAAGGCAATGGAGAGCTGGGCCGATAGCAAATCCGGCACCATGTTCTACAGAGTTACAGGACCAAGTGTTCCTAGCATGTTGATTAATCAATTCGTCTATCAAGAAAATCCAGATGGCTCGACCCCTTTCTATGCCCAAGTTCGAGAAATCAACGGCAAGACTGCCCTCTTGCAAACCTTGAGAGACTTCTCGCACCAGAAAAATAATGTCTGGAGTGTGACGGCACGTAATCGCGAACAAAACTTCGCCATGAATTTATTGATGAACCCGGATGTCGACTTTGTCACACTCTTAGGTCAAGCAGGCACCGGAAAAACCTTACTGGCTCTGGCTGCGGGCTTGGAGCAAGTGCTTGATAGTAAGCGCTATAACGAGATCATTATTACCCGTGCAACCGTTCCTGTTGGTGAAGATATTGGCTTCTTGCCTGGTACTGAAGAAGAAAAGATGCAGCCTTGGATGGGTGCATTTGACGATAACTTAGAAGTGCTTCATCGCAATGAGGACAATGCTGGTGAGTGGGGTCGCGCAGCAACGCAAGAACTCATTCGTTCACGCATTAAAGTGAAGAGCATGAACTTCATGCGTGGCAGAACTTTTGTGAGCAAGTATGTGATCATTGATGAAGCGCAAAACTTAACGCCAAAGCAAATGAAAACCCTGTCACTCGTGCAGGCCCCGGAACAAAGATTATTTGTCTTGGCAATATTGCGCAGATCGATACACCTTACTTAACGGAAGGCTCTTCAGGCCTCACTTATGTAGTGGATCGCTTTAAAGGCTGGCGTCATGGTGGACATGTCACGCTTGCCCGTGGTGAGCGTTCACGTCTTGCGGATCATGCAGCCGACGCACTCTAAGCAAGCTCTTACATGCCGCACTCTCATGGGGTGCGGCATTTTTATTTGCGCCCTTCTTGCGCTTTCTGGGTGTAGCACATTTAGCTCAAAATCGAACGCCAGCAAGGTTGTCCAATTTAAGCAAGACACTACAGTCGGTACAGAAGATGTTTCTATTGCGGCAGTAGGTCTCGTAGGCGTTCCCTATGTCTATGGTGGCAATACCCCAAAGGGTGGCTTTGATTGCAGCGGGCTGATCGTTTATGTCTATAACAAAGCAGCTGGTATCAGGTTGCCTCGCACCATACAACTCATGAGCGCCAGAGGGAGGAGTATTGAGAATCAGCCTCCCGCCCCAGGTGATCTCCTATTTTTTAACACCACTGGCGAAAAATACTCCCATGCTGGCATCTATGTAGGCCAAGGCAGATTTGTACATGCCCCAAGTGCTGGTGGCACCGTACGTCTAGAGCAAATCGAGAACCCTTACTGGGCCGCTAGATTTACTGAGGCGAGAAGATTTACGCCTTAGTAGCACGCTGAAGGGCACATAGAGTTAACACCAAGTACCAAACTGTTCTAGTTTTGGTTACATTAACGTAAGGAAACTGGGCACTTCGCCTATTTCACTAAAGGAGAATGTCACATGAAGAAAATCATTATTGCTTTAAGTGTTATCGGCATTGCACTCAGTTTTTCAGCATCATCCTTTGCGTTTACTCAATCCGAGTGTGAAGCAAAAGCGGTTAGCAAGGACGGTAAGCCAATTTATGGCGCAGCTAAAGATGCTTCCGTTAAAAAATGTCTGGGTGATGCAAAACCAGATTTAGGTTGCGAAGCCAAAGCGGTTAGCAAAGATGGCAAACCGCTCTATGGTGCCGCCAAGGCAGCCTCCATCAAGAAGTGTGAAGGCGGCAAGTAATATCTATTTATTCAGCTGCATTAAAAAAGCCTCGCAATGCGAGGCTTTTTATTTGGTAAGCTAGGTCGTATTTTAGAACGGCTCGTATCCACCAGAAGAGTAGCCAACCGATCCCATCGCTAAGTTATCAAACTTGGTATATGGTCCCTGCCAACTTAAGCGCACTGTACCAATCGGACCGTTACGCTGTTTACCAATGATGATCTCAGCCATGCCTTTATCAGTAGTCGTATCTGGGTGATACACCTCATCACGATAGATGAACATGATCAAATCGGCATCTTGCTCGATCGCGCCCGACTCACGCAAGTCAGACATGATGGGGCGCTTGTTAGGACGTTGTTCTAGACCGCGATTTAATTGGGACAAAGCAACTACTGGGCACTGCAATTCTTTTGCGAGGGACTTTAATGAACGTGAGATCTCGGAAATTTCTGTTGCGCGATTTTCCGAACCAGAGCCACTCATCAACTGCAAATAGTCGATCACAACCAAACCAAGCGTGCCACCAAAGTTTCGGGCGATACGACGCGCTCTTGCACGCAACTCTAAACTTGAAAGAGCACCAGTCTCATCAATCAAAATTTGGGTATTGCTTAATCTAGCAATCGCATCAGTAACACGCGGCCACTCATCATCTTGTAATTTACCGGTACGCATACGACTTTGATCTACACGCCCTACTGAACCTAGCAAACGAGATGCCAACTGCTCACCCGACATCTCCATAGAGAAGACAACGACTGGCAAACCTTCAGCCAAAGCAACATTCTCAGCAATGTTCAGCGCGAACGCGGTGTTATGAGTAACAACATAATCGTTCGTTACATAAGTTCTTTGAGGGTGGCTAACTGAAATGCATTGTGCGTTGGCAACCCTCGAAGCTTCGATGCTCTTAAAGGTTATCCTGCGCTGGCGATCCCAATGACTTCTTAATCGTTCTTTTTTCTCAGTCAATGTAAACGCATCAAAACCAGCTTTAAAGCTCATATTTAAAACATAAGCTAGTCGACCTTGCTTGCGTTCACCTTTGTAGGTATATGAAGTATTTTTAGTGGCGATTGAGCAAAAACCGCCCAAGGATCTTGCTAAAGAAGCAACATCTTCTGCTAATTGCTGGCTCACGGAACAGAAGCGAATCGAGCCCCATTTTTCAATCCATCCATCCGTATCCATTAAACCCTGAAATAAGGCTAAGCGAGAGGCTTTATCTGATTCTAAGTATTGTGCGGGAATAAATTTATCAAAACTCCTGCAACCCAATACGCCTAAGTCATCTAATGCAGCCCTGAAGTAATTGGTTGTTACTGCAGATTTTCGACCATTAACAGCAATTCTGGCTTTTGAAACAAGCCTCCAGTCATAGGCGCCAGCATGAACCAATTCCATCTCGTATCCAGCCAGCGCATTCATCCGTTCCAACGACTCAGAAGAGTTAGTCGAAAATGAAACACTACCGTGAGATAAGGCTAAAGTGCCATCTCCCAAAAGAGCGCCCAGTACCCAAGGGTTGATTGGCAATTCATTTGAATGGCCAAAATCACCCGAGACAGGATCTATCCACAGGCGATTTTTGTAGCGGACACAAGAAAGCATTTCGATTAAACGCACAGTATTGATCACTCTCGGCTCTGACCAATCGCGATACATTACGCGCCATAAATGCTCGTCACAACACTCCGCTTGCCGACCATCCGAAAAAGTAACCTTGTAGATTTGCTTTAGGCCTTGAGGATAAATGCCAGTAACAATGGAGTGCTGATCGTCTACCGATGCCAAGCGATCGCCTATCTGCAAATCGCCCATTAATTTCCAGCCATCATTGGTTTTAATCTTTGCATCAAGCGGCTGCGCTTTGCCCATCGAGGGTCTTCCAGCAACAATGACTAAGTCGCCTTTTTGCAATCCGCTAGTCTGCTTATCCAAATCAATAAAACCAGTGGCAATACCAGTGATGTCACTGCCACCTTGACGGTTATAGAGCTCATCGATGCGAGCAACAACCGTTCTCAGCAGTGGTTCGATCTCAAGGTAGTCAGCTTTGCGGCTACCCTCTTCACCAATTTGCAAAATGCGTGATTCAGCTTCATCCAAAAGCGTTCTGACTGAACGACCTTCTGGCACGAATGCAGAGTTCACAATATTGTCTGAAACTTCAATCAAGCGACGCAAAATGCTGCGATCACGAACAATGTCGGCATAGCCTTTAATGTTCGCCGCACTTGGCGTACTTTGCGCTAAGGAATTGAGGTAATCAATGCCAACCAAATCACCAC
>TBL_comb48_EPIDRAFT_1002679_pt1 | contig 12273 bp, 11 predicted proteins | sample TroBogEpilimnion_37_FD_10681 | JGI IMG/M metagenome (IMG submission 10681)
CTGATAAAATTACCTTCCAAGTGGTAAATGCATTAGGCCAGAAAGTAATTACTAACTCAGCTTTTGTTAATGAAGGTAATAATGCATTACCTATCAGAATTGCAGGGTTAAAGCCGGGTCTTTATTACTTAACTGTATTAAATAACAATGCTGTAGTTCAAAGATTATCATTTATTATTCACTAATATTATAAATAATAAAAAATATGCGGGCTACTCGACTTGAGTGGCCCGCTTTGTTTTATAGAGGAGTTTCTTTTTTATCTATTGAATAATTAAATTTCCTTTTTTACGTTTTAACTTATTAACTATTATTAACTTAATTATGAAAAAATTACTACTTTCTTTCGGATTAATTACTTTGGTTGGCACCTCTGTTTTGTTTGCACAGTCTTCTGAAAAGATTACAGATTCTACTTTGCAGATTACTGGTTCTGGCGATGTTTATTATCGTTACAATTTAGCACAAAGCTCCCAAAATGTGCCTACTCAGGATGCTTTAGGAACCAAACAAAACTCGGTTGATTTTGGTATGTTGGATCTTAAAGTAAAAAAGGAAATAGGAAAAACAACTGTTTTCTCAGAGCTTGCGTTTGGGCCTCGTGCTTCTTCCACTATTGATAATGCTGTTTTGGCTTATTATATACAAAATCTTTATTTGTCCTATCAGGCAATGAAAAAGTTGTCTTTTTCTGCTGGTATCATGTATCATTATGACACCTATGAGAAATTAAATGCTGCAGAAAATTTTCATTATTCAGTATCTAATGCTTTCATAGAGTCAAGAAAGGTGCCTTCAAGAAGTGTAGGTATAAAAGCTAACTATGCATTTTCAGATAAAGTAAATTTAATGGTTGGATTATTCAACTCTATTGATGCTAGCAATATCAATAACACTGATGCAGTAACCAGTACTCCTGGTTATGGTATGTCCGATGTGGTTGCTCAATTAGTAGTGAAACCTATAAAGGATTTAAAACTAAGTGCTGCTATTTGGAACGAAGGTCAAAAAGCAAAAGGTATCCATGCAAATTTTCAGGCATCTTATCAATTAAAACATGGCATTAAACTAGGGTTAGATATAAATAATTATGCTGGTAGCGATAGTGCTGCAGAAGTTGCTAATGGATATAATAATTTTACTTCTTATGCTTTTTATGCTCAGAAAGCTGTATGCCCAGGTTTTACGGTAGGACTTCGTTACGAAAATGAATCTATTCAGCAAAATGCGATATCTGGTTCTTTTGTAAAAGAGAACTATAACATAATTACGCTTACTGGTCGCGAAAAATTGGGCCCACTATACTTCAAACAAGAGGTTAAATACGATATGACTGACAATAGCAATATAAATAGTCCATATCTTGATAAGGACGGTAAACAAACAAGTAAAGATGTTCAGCTAGTACTTGCAGCCGTATTCACTTTTTAAACTATTTACAGTTAAGTGTTCATAGCTATTATTAAAAATTAAATACTTATCATGAAAAAAATATTTTTAGCATTTACTTTCCTAATGGGGATACTAGGAAATATCATTGCACAAGACTCTTCAAAACTAAAAATTTCAGTCTCGGCAGATATTTATTATAAATATGATTTTGCTCAAAGCAAGAACTTTACCCCAAACTCCGATATATTAGGAACAAAGCAAAACTCTCTAGACTTTGGAATGCTTGATTTAAAATTAGAAAAGACAGCAGGCAAAGTGTACATTTATTCCGATATAGCTTTTGGTCCTCGTCCCGATACTAAACCTGTGGATCCACAGAATTCATTCCATATTCAAAATTTATATGTAACCTATAAGTTAAATAGAAGGTTGTCATTTTCTGCTGGTGCAATGTATAAATATCAAAGCTTTGAAAAGATTACACCTTCCGACAATTTCAATTATTCTATGTCGAAAGCTTGGGTACAAAACTTTCTTTCCAATCCAAGAGCAGCAGGTGTTAGAGCAAGCTATTCTTTCTCGGATAAAGTTAGCGTTAATGCCGGCTTTTATAACTCTGTTGATCCTAAAGCGCCTGCAGATAATGTATCAGCAAGTCCCTTGTATGGAGTTGGCGATTTTGTTGCACAGTTATTTGTAAAACCAGTTAAAAATTTACAGCTTAGTGCTGCTTACTGGGTTGAATCTCAAACAGATAATGGAACACATATAAACTTTCAGGCAAAATATCAACTCTGTAAAACAATGAAATTTGGGTTAGATTATACCAAGTATAATTGCAAAGATCAGTTTGTTGGGGTTAGTTCATACGAGAGTATGGTGTTGTATGTTCAAAAATCTTTCTGCAAAGTATTTACAATAGGTGGCCGTTACGAGTATATGAACAAAACTGAAGGGCCNAATNNNTNTTCACAATATGTCCCAGGCTATTACAACATCTTTACTTTGACGTTGAATGAAAAGTTCGGTGCTATCAATTTCAAACAGGAATATAGGTTTGATCAAACAAATAGTTCAAATTTTAATACACCTTATTTTGATAAAGATGGTAATCAAACCAATAGACAAGCTCAGATAATATTTGCTGCGGTGTATAATTTCTAGTGCATTGAAAGTTTTAATTCTGCAATTATATAAAACAATTGTTTTATACAATTGCTAAAAAGGCAATTCTGAAAAGAGTTGCCTTTTTTTTGAAATATTAAAACAGCGTCATATACCAAATGACATAATAAAATGCTGATAATAGTATTTGTAAATCTTGAGGGGGGGAGGTTGGAAAATCAGCCAATTATTCAGTTGATTGGAGTAATAGGTTTATAGCAAGTATTTAAATGGCTTTTTTATTCAGCGTTCAATCAACTGCATAAACACACCAAACATTTAACAAAACTCAATATATTGTTGTTCAAACTTGCAAAAGTACAAGCCCTACAATACCAACTAAAAGCAGAGCACTATGAATTATTGGATAAAAACATAAAACGCAGGCACAAAAACAATAAACTTTCGGTTTAATACATAATCAAGGAAAATTACAAAAGACCCGTGTAAAATCAACTAACAAAAGGTAGTACTTAAAAAATGATTGGGTAAAGTATTAAAAGAACTGCGTTAAAACCACAATAAAAGTTCTTTTGATACTAATAAAAAGAGCATTAAAATAAAGGTATACGTTGCTTACAGTGTTTGAAATAGAATTTTCATATGTACTTGTGTAAACCTTTTAATATAGTCAATACAGTCTTCTGGATAAGTTATAATTCATAAATTTATAATCATAAGAGGTGTTTTTAAATAGGACTTGATATTATTAAAAATTAATTTATTTAATAGAAAGTGTATCTAAAGTTTTGAATGAAATGTATTCTACAAATGAAAGCAAAAGTTAAAAAGGAATGTTTTTTGATTAATTTCAATAGTATATTATCGTCATAATTGATTGTAATAGTACAGTTTTTGTGGATAAAACTGTAATTTTTGTGTGTTTCCGAAAATTAATAGAATAAAAGTTGTTCATTTAATGTAAGACCCTTACTTTTGCCGTCCGAAAAAATCGGGAGTAAAATATAGGTTATGGCAAGAGTATGTCAGGTTACAGGTAAAAAACCAATTACAGGAAATAAAGTATCGCACTCTAACATTAAGAGCAAGCGCAGGTTTTTACCAAATTTACAAACTAAACGTTTCTTTTTTGCAGAGGAAGATCGTTGGGTAACAATAAAAGTTTCTGCTGATGCAATCCGTACTATCAACAAGAACGGTTTAGCAACTGTAATTAAGCAATTAAGAGCAGAGGGAACAAAATTATAATTCTATTAAAGTAAACAATCCGCTACAATGGCAAAGAAAGGAAATAGAGTTCAGGTAATACTAGAGTGTACTGAGCACAAAACATCGGGCAAACCGGGTACTAGCAGATACATCTCTGTTAAAAATAAGAAGAATACACCAGAACGTCTGGAGTTGAAAAAGTATAATCCAATTTTGAAAAAAGTAACTGTTCATAAAGAAATTAAATAAACATGGCAAAGGCAGCAAAAACGGCGATTAAAACAAAAGATCAAAAAGCAGCAGCAGAAGCAAAGAACTGGACCAAAGTAATTAAGGCTGTTCGTAGTCCTAAGTCTGGTGCATATACTTTTAAAGAAGCTATCATTCACAAAGATCTTGTGAAGGATTTTCTTGCAAAATAAATCGCATTTTAATAATAAAAAAACTAAAGCTGTTCGGTTAAAACCGTAACGGCTTTTTTGTTTTAACGTCATATAGATACAGAATTAGCCGATTGAATTTATTTAATATAAATATTATTCAGCTAATACACTAATGCACTAGTTAGCTAAGTAAAATAAGGAATCTGAAAATTAATACATCATGAGCTTTTTTAGCAAACTCTTCGGTAAAAGCGAAAAGGAAACTCTGGATAAAGGACTGCAAAAAACTAAACAAGGTTTTCTGTCTACTCTATCCAGATTAATAGCAGGTAAAAGTGCTGTAGATGATGAAGTGTTGGATGATTTAGAAGAAGCACTAATTACTGCAGACGTAGGAATGGATACTACTATTCAGATTATTGAGAAAATCGAAGCAAGGGTAAAGGCTGATAAATATGTTGGCACAAGTGAACTAAACAGAATACTTCAGGAAGAAATTGAAGCTGTTCTAATTGATGCCGATGATGTGTCCTATAAGAATTTTGATGTTCCAATTGGCAAAAAGCCTTACGTTATTTTAGTAGTTGGAGTGAATGGAGTCGGTAAAACGACAACTATTGGTAAACTGGCTCACAATTATAAAAAGGCTGGTTATGAAGTTCTGCTTGGCGCTGGAGACACTTTTAGAGCAGCAGCTGTTGATCAGCTAACAATCTGGAGTGAAAGAGTAGGTGTGCCAATTGTAAAACAACCCATGGGAAGCGATCCTGCTGCGGTGGCTTTCGATGCTGTTAAAAGCGCAGTCTCCAGAGGTTCAGATATTGTGATTATAGACACTGCCGGAAGATTACATAACAAGCTACATTTAATGGATGAACTGACTAAAATTAAAAGAGTAATTCAAAAGGTAATTCCTGATGCTCCTCACGATGTAATGTTGGTATTAGACGGTTCTACCGGACAAAATGCTGTAGAGCAGGCTAAACATTTTACCACTGCTACAGCAGTTACTTCTATAGCCATTACTAAACTGGATGGTACTGCAAAAGGTGGAGTAGTTTTGGCAATTTCAAATCTCTTTAAAATACCAGTAAAGTTTATTGGCGTAGGGGAGAAAATAGATGACTTATTAATTTTTGATAAACATGAGTTTGTTGATAGTCTTTTTAAAATAGATTAGGCATTGACAAATTAAAATCAAAAAGGCTTCAGGAGAATTAATCTGCTGAAGCCTTTTTGATAGAATGAACCCTTTAGAATTTAGTTTTTTCAATGATTATATTTTTGTTAATTAGGATGCAAGGAATTCAATTTATAGCACTTGCAATCACTTTTGTTTAATTCTAAAGCAAACCTTTCATTAATTTGGTTGTTTATGGTAAAATAGTTTGAAATATTTATGTATGATAGAAAATAAAAATTTTTGTTTTAATAACTTATTAAGGACATTGCTTTTAGCAATCTTTTTCCTTTTATCAGCGTCCTCATTTGCTCAAAATTATACCATCAGTGGACGAATTAAAGATAAAGCTTCTGGAGAGATTATGATAGGCGCTTCTGTTCAAGTACAGTATAGTAAATCTATTGGGACTTCGACAAATGAATATGGTTTCTTTTCCATTACATTGCCAAAAGGGACTTATATAATTAAGTTTTCCTATGTCCAATTCTCCGAACAAATCGACACCATAGTGCTCGATGCTAACAAGGTGATAAATGTGTATTTAAACAACAAATCTCAAATGAACGATGTGGTAATAGTTTCTAGAAAAAGAGATCCTTTTATAAGTAAAGCACAGATGGGCGTTGAAAAACTTGATATTAAAGAAATTAGTAAGCTACCTGTCATATTTGGTGAAAAAGATGTATTAAAAACGCTTCAGTTGTTGCCAGGAGTAAAATCAGAAGGAGAGGGCAGTAGTGGCTTTCTGGTAAGAGGAGGTGCATCAGATCAAAATCTTATATTGTTGGATGAAGCTCCTGTATACAATGCTTCCCACCTATTAGGCTTTTTTAGCACATTTAATAGTGATGCAATTAAAGATGCAACACTTATTAAAGGTAATTCACCTGCTCTTTATGGTGGTAGACTTTCTTCTGTTCTGGATGTTAAGATGAATGATGGAAATAATAAAGACTACCATTATTCTGGAGGTATAGGATTAATCAGTAGTCAGCTATGTGTAGAGGGACCACTGCAAAAAGGGAAGTCTTCTTTTCTTGTAACTGGAAGAAGAACGTATGTTGATATGTTTCTGAAATTAAGCCCCCAGTATAAAGATAATAGTCTTTATTTCTATGACCTTAATGTAAAAGCAAATTATGATATTAACAATTCAAATAGAATATTTTTATCAGGTTATTTTGGAAGAGATAAATTAGGATTAGCGAATGCTTTTGGAATAGATTGGGGTAATACTACCGGTACTATTAGGTGGAATAGTATTATTAATCCTAAACTATTTTCTAATACTTCTTTGATTTATAGTAATTACGACTACAAAATTAACATTCAAGGCAGCAGTATTGCCTTTAATATCAATTCCAGAATCAGAGATTTGAATGTTAAGCAGGATTTTCAATGGTATGCTAATACAAAAAATACCATAAAATTCGGTGTCAACATTATTCATCATGCAATAACTCCTACTCGTTTTCAAGGAGATCTATCTAACGATACTTTATCCACCAAAAACACTAGAAATTCGTTGGAGTCTGCTGTTTATATTACTAATACTTATAGTGCTAATAATCGCATAACAATAGATTATGGTGCAAGAATGGCTTTTTATAGTATAATAGGAAATGGCAGCCCATTTTATATGTACAATGGCGATATAAAAACTGATAGTGTTACAATAGCAAATGGTGTATATGGTAAAACATACAGCAATTTAGAACCAAGGGTTTCTGTTGCTTATAAACTCGATAACAATAATAATATTAAAGCTGCTTACAGTAGAAATACGCAGCATTTACATTTATTGAGCAACTCTACCAGCACAAATCCTACCGATCAATGGATTGGCGATTCTTATAATATTAAACCCGAGTTGGCAGATCAGGTCAGTTTTGGATATTTTAGAAATATCCAGAATAATAAGTATGAGTTAAGTGTAGAAACTTATTACAAGGATATGCAGCATCAGATAGATTTTAAAAATGCAGCAGATATTAATACTTCAGCTGATGTGGAAAGTCAGCTTTTATATGGTAAGGGACGTGCGTATGGTTTGGAAATATCCATTAAAAAGAAAGCGGGACGATTTACAGGTTGGTTAAGTTATACTTTATCAAAGACTGAAAGAAAAATTGATGGGATCAATAACAACGAATGGTATTTAGCTAAACAAGATAGAACCCATGATATATCATTAGTAGGATCATACACCCTGAATAAAAAATGGTCAATCTCCGGTATTTTTGTATACTACACTGGTGCTGCTGTAACTTACCCCGAAGGAAAGTATAATGTAGGTGGGAATACTACTTTCTTATATTCTACTCGTAATGGGTATAGAATGCCAGCTTACAATCGGTTGGATTTAAGTGCTACTTATGAACCTCAGAAAAAGAAAAAACTACATGGAAGTTGGAACTTTAGTTTATATAACGTATATGGAAGGGAAAATGCTTATACAATAAAATTTGAAGATGATCCTAACAATCCAGGTACTACAAAAGCAGTACAAACGGCTCTTTTTAGATGGGTGCCNAGTATTTCTTATAACTTTAAATTTTAATGCTACAATATGAAAAAATATTATAAAATCATAATTTCATCTTTGTTATTTATAGGTTGCAAAAAGGATATAAAACTTAATTTAAATAATGCTACGTCTCAAATTGTTATTGAAGGAATTGTTTCCGATAAAAGCACTACTCAAACGGTTACAATTAGCAAGAGTGTAAACTTCTACGATCCTAATATCTATCCTGGAGTCACCGGGGCTAAAGTTGTTATTTCTGATAATGGAGCAACTCCAGATACTGCTAAAGAATTGCCTGGTGGGGTATATCAAATTCAAGGTATGTCAGCAACTTATGGGCACACCTATTATTTGTTTGTAACTATTGCTGGTACTTCTTATACTGCACAAAGTACCATGCCTTATCCAGTTCCTTTAAATGATATAACTTTTTATACTAATAATCCTGGGGCTAAACCAGATAAATTGGAATATTCTGCCATACCTAAATTCAATGACCCAATTCAATACCAGAATAATTATAGATTTGTTCAATACGACAATGGAGTTAAAGATAATACAGTGATAGTAAGAAATGACGTTGTAACAAATGGTAAAACAAACGAAGAACCTATTTTTAGTAGAGACTTTAAAATTCATAAATCTGATTCTGTAACAGTCGAAATGTATGGTATAGATAAGAATGTATATCAATACTTTTATTTATTAAGCACTATTGAAGGATCAGGGCCTGGTGGTGGCACTACTCCTTCTAATCCTACAAGCAATATAAGTGGTGGAGTACTTGGTTATTTCGCTGCACAAACATATCAAGCCAAAACCGTTATTGTACCTTAAACTATAAAACTTAATAAGCATATCAATGGCCTTAGCAATTTATTTGTTGAGGCCTTTTTGTATTGTATAATCATTTGAAAATTTGACTATTATATACTACGATAATTCATACCCCCTATTTTAAGGGATTGTACACCCTGTAACTATGTTTCATATTTGCACTGTTATTGAAAGATAACTGTCGCAATTAGCTCCGTCTTTAATATCCAATATTAGTTTAAAACTTTAAGCTGAGTTCGCGCGTCTTTAAAAATCCTGGTTCTGTGAAAAACTTTAATTTGAAAAGTATTTTTAATTATCAATTAAATAGTTTTTTACAATGAAACATCTATTTATTCTTCGCACTATTGTTGTATTTTCTTTCGCTTCATTCCTTTTTAGTTCATACACAAGTAATACTAAAAGAGGGGACTCAAATATTGGAAATGACAAAAATAATAATGTTAATTGTAGTGTAGTTTATGTTAGTCCCAATCCAAAGAGTGGAGTATTAAATATTGGCTGCACCGATAATTTACATTCTCCATTAAATGTAAAAGTATTAAGTATAAATGGGGTAGTGGCCAATTATTATGGTGATTTAATTGCCGAAGGTGTTCCCAATCATAAGTTTGTTCAAATTGTTACTAATGAAATTCCGGAAGGCAAATATACAGTTCTAATAAAAGATGCTAATGGAATTGAAAGCAAAAGAGTTCTCTATCTTCAAAGATAAGCCAGCATTGTGTTCTATAAACAAAACACTATTTTAATGTATTCCTTCTTATTACTTCCAATAAATTGTTGCAATTTGTTGCTTATTTTTGTAGGATAACCTTTACTAATGGTTTAAAATAATCAATAGTAAAGGTTACAAACTCATTCATCCTCTTACATTTTGCATGAACAATTCTCATCGATACTTTATAGTACATAAGCCATTCAATATGGTTTCTCAGTTTGTTAGCCCAGATGAAGTAGAACTGTTAAGCAACCTAAAATTTCCCTTTCCAGAAGGCACTCATGCTATAGGACGTTTGGATAATCATTCCGAAGGATTACTAATATTAACTACCGATAAAAGAGTTACAAGACTATTATTCAATAGCAATAAACCACACGAACGTACTTATTATATACAGGTAAACAATTTGGTTACCCAGGAACGATTGCAACAATTAAAAGAGGGGGTAACTATTACCATCGAGAGAGGCGAACAGTATATAGCTAAACCTACCAAAGTAGAAATCATTCCTGAACCTGTTTTATTCAAAAGAGATTTGAAAGAGTCTCAACAATATATTCCCAATACCTGGTTAAGAATAACCCTAACTGAAGGGAAATTTCATCAGATAAGAAAGATGATTGCTGCTATACATCACCGAGTAAGAAGACTCATCAGGGTTTCTATTGAAGACTTATTACTTGAAGATTTGCCTGCAGGACATGTAAAAGAATTATCCAAAGATGATTTCTTCTGTAAACTGAAAATTGAACAGTAAATATTTGGAAATGATGAATATGAAGGAATACTACTTTTTATTGTTTATTCCTATTGATAAATTGTATGCATATTCTATTGCTCTAGCAGCATTTACTATCCCCCCTGTTTTACAAACATCCTGTAATGTTACTTTCTCTTCAGAGTTCCCTGGTCTTAAGTTTATTACAGAGCTATCAGTATAAGTTACCGATTTTAAAATTGCTTCCTTTACTTGTTTATAGTTAAGTTTTGGAAAGTAGCTTCTTATCAAAGCAGCTACACCACTTACTACAGGTGCCGCCATACTTGTTCCGTTTAAGTTGCCATATTGATTACGCGGAGGTAATGTTGAATATATTTTTACACCTGGTGCAAGTATATCTACTTTGTTTTTACTGTAATTGCTAAAGTCGGCTATTACGCTACCATTGCCGTAGGTATTGTTACTACTTGCACCTACTACAATAATGTTGGCAGCTTTGTTTTTGTAAAACTCAGAATAAGCTGTTGGATAACTTTCTATAGAGTCTAAATTTTCGGCATCGTTGCCCGCAGAATGAATTAATAAAACATCTTTTCTTTCGGCATATCTTATGGCAGAGTCAACCCACCATTTTTCGGGAGAATAGGCCTTACCAAAACTCATATTAATTACTTTTGCGCCATTATCGGCTGCATATATTATTCCCAATGCGATGTCTTTATCATATTCGTCGCCCTCGGGCACTCCCCTTATGATCATAATTCTAGCATTGTCTGCTACCCCGTCTATTCCTATACCATTATTTCTTTCAGCAGCAATAATTCCTGCAACATGGGTACCATGCAAACAGGAAGGTCCGGTTACATCATTGTTGCCATAATACTTATCTGTAATATTTTGGTAGTTGTCATTTATAGTAGCAGCCCTTATGTCATCCGGTTGATTTTCTTTACCCTGAATTTCCTTACGTTTATTTTCTAAATAATCTTCCAGCTCAGTTAAGGTTGTTGTATTCTTTTCGTCCGATTCTATCCCCAGCACTTTGGCGAAACTGATATAGCTATTTTTAGCTTCTTTCCCTTCTTTAGTTTTAGTGGCATGTTGTTCTAAGTAAGAAATTGTATACTCAGCAGTATCAAGTTCGGACGTAATTATTTTGTCTAATCTTTTTAAAGCCTTTATAGAAGCCTCGAGCATTTCGAAACGAGAGAATTCTTCCGGTTTTATATCCAGCTCTTTTGCAGCTCTTAACCATGCATTATACAAAAACTTTTGTTTTACGGTCATATACATTGTATCCTTTGGCTCTTTTCTTAAAAAAGAATCTTTAAAGGCATGATAAATTCTTATTTTTTCCTCTGGCGACTTCACCAGGTTCTTCCCGCTTTTATTTCCAATGAAATTCCAGCCATGCACGTCATCCACATACCCATTATGATCATCATCTTTTCCATTTCCTGCTATTTCTTTTGGATTAGTCCAAAAAACATTTTTTAAATCTTCTTGTGTGGTGTCTATTCCAGAGTCCAGTACCGCAACTATTACCGGCACAGACTGTAGCTTTTTTTGTTGAAGAAAAAGATAGGCATCATTTAAACTGATACCATATACTGAATCTTTTTTCTTATCCAGTAAATGCCATCCTTTTGATAAATCGCTTTGCGAGAATGAAGAGATTGTAAAAAGAAGTAAAAGAGGAAGGNATGTAACATTTTTAATCATAACAATTGTGTCTCAGACTGTTTATTATATCCTGATATAGGCTATATTCTATTGAATAATGTAATGAAATATGGTAAATAAGGCAATAGATTATTTAATTGGAATTCACCTTAAAAGTAAAGTTAACAGAACCGGTCTGTTCCTCTTCATTACCAAGGTTAAAAGTAAGTTCGTAAGCTTTTCTTTTAGCAATAGCACGTATGGTAGCATTGGAGGTTGTAGTACCTCTTGGGTTAATTTCTGCACCAATTACTTTGCCCGATTTATCTACCGTAATGTCAACAATAACTTTTGCATTTTCGTTAAAGTCATCCTCGAAAGTTAAATGATTTTTTATTCTTCTACCTTTCAAACCAGAACCAATACTTACCCCCGATCCGGCTCCATGACCATCACGGGTACCACTACCTTCTCCATTGCCAGGGTTTTTACCATTTCCGTTTCCATTAC
>TBL_comb48_EPIDRAFT_1002681_pt1 | contig 12269 bp, 10 predicted proteins | sample TroBogEpilimnion_37_FD_10681 | JGI IMG/M metagenome (IMG submission 10681)
AGCATCGTCTTCTTTCCCCCTTTGCTAAAGCTGGCACCCATATTGGTTTTATATGGACTTTTATCTTTACTGAATCGTACATCTCTGTTTATACGAAACATACATTCCTTTGGTTGCAGGTGAGCAATACTTTCATCCTTCTTACCAAAGTCGGTAATAATATTTCCAACAAATGCGGTAAAATCCTGCTTAGCTATTTCATAGGTTTTCCTGTTGGCATCGAACCATTCTTTACTGTTGTTTTTCTTCAGAGAAGTTAAAAACTTAATTGTTTCTTTTTGTAACATAAGCGTATTTTTAAACGTGAGTTTCGTGAATCCTCAGTCGTGATATTTTAAGTCTATTCAGCCCCATTTATAATAGCCAGAAATTCATCTTCTGTCAATATCTGAACGGAAGATAGCTTCTTTGCTTTTTCAAGTTTACTACCTGCATCGGCACCTACTACGAGGAAGTTTAATTTGTTGCTAACGCTACCAACAATTGTTCCTCCGTTTTGTTCCACCAACGCTTCCGCTTCACTTCTTTTCATACGGGATAATGTGCCAGTAAATAAAAAGCTTTTTCCAGAAAAACTTCCTTCGCTGATACTCCCTTTCTTGTCGTTTTTCATCTGCAATCCAAAACCTTCGAGTAAGTGCAAAATATGCAGGTTGTCTGGATTATGGAAGAAGCTATAAATACTGGATGCAACCTTAATGCCTACATCATCTAATTGTTTTAAATCNTCTTCCGTTTTATCTGCCAGATCAAAAATAGTTTCAATAGCAGTAGCTAAAGTCTTGGCTGTTGTTTCGCCCACAAAGCGAATGCCCAATGCATAAATTAACCGATGCAATGGCTGTTGTTTCGAAGCATCAATTGCTTTTACCAGATTGTCTACACTCTTCTTACCAAACCCTTCCATGGTAGAAATAGAATCGTAGTTCAGCGTATAGATACCCGGTATATCTTTTAATAACCCTGCTTCATAAAAGCTGCGGATATTAGCTTCGCCCAGACTTTTAATATCCATTGCATCCTTACTTACAAAATGTATAATTTTCTCTACCACCTGTGCTTCGCATTCTATATTAATACAGCGCCACACCGCCTCTCCTTCTTCTTTAAATAAACCACTATTACAAACCGGACAATGAGTAGGAAAGTTAATATCTGTTTCCGCTCCTGTCCTGAGTTCAGGAAATGATTTTACAATCTGTGGTATTACATCGCCCGCTCTTTCTATTAAAACAGCATCGCCAATCATCAACTGCTTTTCTTTTATATATTCTTCATTATGAATAGAAATACTACTTACAGTTACTCCACCTAATGGTACCGGCTTTAGTTTAGCTACAGGGGTAACCGCACCCGTTCTGCCCACCTGAAATTCTACGGATAATAATTGAGTGGTTGCTTGTCTTGCTTTAAACTTATAAGCAATTGCCCAGCGGGGATGGTGAGAAGTCATGCCTATATGGTCCTGCACATTCAGGTCGTCTACCTTTACTACCATCCCATCTATTTCGTATGGAAGATCGTCTCTCTTTGTTTCAAATTCATTAATATANTCTATTACTCCGTCTATACTATCTACCACTTTCATTTCCTTCACTGGTGAACGAAATCCAAGATCCCAGAGCATTTGTAAAGATGCGGAATGGGAAGATAATGAATGATGGATAATGGATGATGGATGATTGTCAAATTGTATTAATGTATTACCCCCTATCTCCTGTCTTCTATCTCCTGTCTCCTCAGTATTCCTCACGGTATAACTGATGTGGTACAAAAACGCATCCAGATTTCTCTTGGCTACTTCTGCAGGATCTTTCATTCTTAGGCTACCACTGGCAGCATTGCGAGGGTTTGCAAGTGGCGATAATCCCTGTGCTACCAATGATTGATTATACGTATCAAACGATTTTTTGCTCATCATTACTTCGCCCCTTATCTCTATCATTTGTATACCATAACTGGAGAATGCTGCTCTTAAAGGTATAGAGCGGATCTGTTTTATATTGGTCGTAATATCATCTCCCGCTATTCCATCGCCTCTAGTAACCGCTCGAATTAAAATATCGTTTTCATAAATTAAAGAGATGCTGGCTCCATCAAATTTAGGCTCCACACAGTATTTTAAAGAAGTAGTTTCTGCAAGTTCCGTTGCTTTTCTGTTCCAGTCTATTAAATCATCACCACTAAAACTATTATCCAGACTCAACATTGGTACAATATGTTCTACTGTATTAAAACTTTGATTCAAACTGCTTCCAACTCTTTGTGTAGGAGAATCGGGAGTAATTTTTTCCGGATGTTCTGCTTCTATTTTCTTTAGTTGATTAAACAGTATATCGTACTCCGAATCGCTGATAAATGGATTGTCCTGCACATAATACTGATATTCATGAAATCGGAGAATATTTCTAAGTGTTTCTATGTTTACAAAGTTCAAAGAAGAACCATTAAGGGCATTTATGGAGGTCAACCACTCCTTTGTTTCATTTATAATTAACTTTATTTCACCCTTGTTATACATTTTTTCAACAATTTTGTATTTCGTATCGTGTAAACTATACACCTTTGTATAGATTATAAAACAAAGATAACGGTTAAGCAATAATCATTAATTCTAACTGCTGCTATGAGTAAAATATCTTATTCCATCAAAAAAAAGGAGGGCGCTTTAATAAAAGATCCTGTTACATTAGTAAAGTCTTATCCTAAAATGCACGTTACTGCTGATTGTGCGATCTTTGGTTTTGATGATAATGAATTAAAAGTTTTACTTATACGAAGCGATCTGGAATTATATAAAGATTTATGGTCTTTATTGGGCGATAATATTGCGGATGATGAGGATATTGATTCCGCGGCTTATAGGATACTAATGGAACGTACCGGTATGCAGGATGTATACCTTGAACAGGTAAAAGTGTTTAGTAAACCTGATAGACATCCAGGTGGAAGAGTGTTAACTGTTGCCTATTGCTCACTATTAAATACTCGTCATCACGAGCTAATGATTCACGATAATGAAATTCACTGGCATAGCTTTTCTTCAATCGAAGAACTTGCATTTGATCATAAAGAGATTTTAATGGAATGCTATAGCTGGCTTCAAAAAAGAATTCAGGAACATCCTTTGGGATTCAATTTATTGCCAGAAAAATTTTCCTTACGAGAGTTACAGAATTTATACGAAGCTATTCTTGGTGTAAGAATGGATCGTAGAAATTTTAGAAAGAAATTTGCTTCCATGAAACTCTTGATAGATACCGGCGAACTTGAAGCGGATGTACCGCACAGACCAGGTAAGTTGTATAAATTTAACTTTGATAAATACGAGAAACAAAAGAACAACTGGACTGGAATAGATTTTTAATCACACTAATTTGTTGGTTCTGTAAATAGTTATTGCTGCTTGTTGTGATAACAAATAATTCCCAATGTTGTACGCTAACCTTGCAATGTTGTACCTCGGAGCTGGGCGTACAACTTTTGGAGCGAAAATGTTGTACGCTAACCTTGCAATATTGTACCGCGGAGTTGGGCGTACAACTTTTGGAGCGTAAATGTTGTACGCTAACCTTGCAATGTTGTACCGCGGAGTTGGGCGTACAACCTTTGGAGCGTAAATGTTGTACGCTAACCTTGCAATGTTGTACCGCGGAGTTGGGCGTACAACCTTTGGAGCGTAAATGTTGTACGAAGAAATAGTTGGGTTGTAACTCGAACTTCAGCGATCAACCTTTTAAAGCCAATGATTTTAAAGTGGATTAAAATTGGGTATTCTCTGCCAAACATTAGGTACTTATTTCCTTACTTCTATGCTAAATTCTCTTAAAATGGAACTTATACAAAAAGAAAAAGATACCTACGTAAAGCAAGTTTCTAATGAATGCATTGGAAAATATTACTTAATTGTTTANTTCGTATAGTTAATGCTGTTTCTTATTCAAAATACCCTAGAAGTTTCTCAAGTAATTCTTTAGGAATATTTACCTTCTTTCTGGTTTCTTTATCTAAAAAGAAAAGTATTACTACCCCTGAAGTAATCATTTTTCCTGCTTCGTTGTAAATGTCTTGGTGAAATTGCAGAATATGTTTATCAGGCAGTTCTTTAATGGTGGATTGTATGTTTAAAATATCATCGTATTGTGCAGGACGAAGATATTTTATGTTCATTTCTACTACTGGTAGCATTACACCCATATCTTCCAAAGCTTTATAGCTCATGCCAAGACTACGGATTGTTTCTACCCTGCCAACCTCAAAGTATTGTGCATAGTTGCCATAATACACAATTCCCATCTGATCGGTTTCGGCATAACGAACTCTTATTTGTGTTGTAAACTGATACATATTGTTTTAATTGGCTGCGAAAATAACATCATTCCTGTTTTTATTTTATACACCTTTGCAAAAACAAAAAACAATGGGCATCAAAAAGAAACTGGTAGTACTAAGTGGTGCGGGGATTAGTGCAGAGAGTGGTTTAAAAACGTTTCGCGATAGTGATGGTTTATGGGAAGGCTATAATGTATACGAAGTAGCTACTCCAAGGGGGTTTAATGCTAATCCACAGTTGGTGTTGGATTTTTATAATATGCGGAGAAAAGATGTAGCTTTTGCAGTACCAAATGATGCGCATAAAGGACTTGCAGCATTGCAACAATATTTTGATGTAACTATTATTACCCAGAACATAGATGATTTGCACGAAAGAGCTGGTAGTACCAATGTAGTGCACTTGCATGGTGAAATATTTAAAATGAGAAGTGTGCTGAATGTAGATACTATTTACGACATAAGAGGAGATATAGAATTAGGCGATAAGGCACCCGATGGTGGGCAACTCAGACCACATATTGTATGGTTTGAAGAGCAGGTACCCATGTTGGAAACAGCTATAGATATTGTAATGATGGCTGATATATTTGTGGTGGTAGGCACTTCCTTGCAAGTATATCCAGCAGCTGGACTGGTAAATTATGCTCCAAAAGATATTCCTATCTATATCATCGATAAGAAAATACCTCATATCAGTATCCAGTCCCGAATAACAAATATTGAAATGGGAGCTGTAGAAGGCGTGAAGAAACTTACGAATTATATTTTAGATTAGGGGCTATGCTTCAACAGTATTTATACTTGTATATTTACGAACTTATACCCTACAACTTTCAAGTTACTGACATAATTATTACTATTGCATAAATTTTTTTCATGTTATTGAATAATAAAGTATCAATCGTTACTGGAGCTGCCCGTGGTATAGGAGCAGCAATTGTTTTAAAACTAGCAGAACAAGGCAGCAATATAGCCTTTACTTATGTAAGTGATAGCAGTGCTGAAAAAGCGGCAGCACTTGAGGCTCAACTAATAGCTTTGGGTGTAAAAGCAAAAGCATATAAGAGTAATGCAGGTGATTTTTCGCAATGTGAAACCTTTGTGACAGAAGTGCTTAAAGATTTTGGAAACATAGATGTTTGTGTGAATAATGCAGGAATCAGTAAAGATAATTTACTGTTGAGAATGACTGAGGAACAATGGGATGAGGTAATGGACATAAACCTAAAGAGTGTATTTAACATGACTAAGCAGGTTATCCGTCCTATGATGAAAGCAAAGAGTGGAAGTATCATTAATATGAGTTCTATTATTGGCGAAAGAGGAAATGCGGGTCAAAGCAGTTATGCTGCCAGTAAAGCTGGAATTATAGGTTTTACTAAGTCTATAGCACATGAGCTTGGAAGCAGAAATATTCGTTGTAATGCTATTGCTCCAGGATTTATAGAAACTGATATGACGCATTATCTTAAAGAAGGTGCTGCAAGCGAAGATTTCCTGAAAAAGATTCCTTTAGGTCGTTTTGGTAAAGCTGAAGAGGTTGCTAATACTACCTTATTCCTTGCCAGCGATTTAAGCAGCTATATTACTGGTCAGGTAATCAGCACTTGCGGTGGACTTAACATTTAACTATTGGAGATAGGAGACAGGAGTAAGGAGATAGAATAATAAATTTATTTTACTACAGATTCCTGTCTCTTTTATTAAAAGAACACAAACAGATGACAGTTTACGAGAAATTGCTACAGGAGAATAAGGCCTGGGCTAAAGATCAGGTAGAAAAAGATCCTGATTACTTTAAGCGCCTGGAACAGATTCAGCAACCCGAATTTTTGTGGATTGGTTGTAGCGACAGTAGAGTACCTGCCGATAAAATTACCTGTACTCAACCTGGTGAAATTTTTGTACACAGAAACATTGCCAATGTAGTGGTACATACTGATGTAAACTTTGCAAGTGTATTGGAATATGCGGTGGAAGTACTAAAAGTAAAACATGTAATTGTTTGTGGTCATTATGGTTGTGGTGGAGTAAGAGCTGCTATGTCTAATCAGGATCTTGGTGTAATTAATAAATGGCTTAGAAATATTAAAGATGTATATCGCATACATAGAGTGGAGTTAGATAATATAACTGATGAAAATAAAAGAGCTGATAGGCTAGTGGAACTGAATGTAAAAGAGCAGGTGATGAATGTTGCTAAAACTTCTATCATTCAAAAGGCCTGGAAAAATGATAATCGCCCACATTTGCACGGTTGGGTTTATGGATTGAATGATGGTATAATAAATCCTATTTTCGAAATGGAGCCTAATACTCATATCGATCCATTATATGAGTATGATCTAGGATAAATTTGAATGAATGACTAGTTTTTATTTTTCTATGTTTGCACCAATAACAATAAAATAATAAGTATGAAAAAGATATTAAGTATCATCATAATTGCAGCTGTATGGTTTTCTGCTTGTAATAGTCCAGTGAAAGAGGAAAAGAAGATGTCGGAAAAGGAAGTGAAAGATACCCTTACAGAACATACCGTTAATCCGGGTTTGCTGGTAAATAAAAAAGATCCTGTTTGCGAGATGCCAATTTCTGCCGGTATATCTGATACAACTATTTACAAAGGAAATATACTGGGATTCTGTTCACCTGAATGTAAAGCGGAATTTATGAAAAAACCAGCAGATTATATTGCAAAGGCCGAGTTGAAGATAAAATAATACAAAGTGAGTCCTAAGTTGTGATAGTTTGTCGAGAATTGTGAGTTGAGAAAAAACAATTGTATTTATTCATGATTCTCGGTGTATTCTAATGATTTAGTAAGAATTCTCAAAACCATTCGTTCTGTTATCTTTGCCCCTTTTTAAAGTTTAGCAGTATAACAATTCAACAATATAACAGTACATCAATATAACAATTTAGTATATGTTCAATAACCGGACTAAAATTAAAAACCTGTTGCAGAGCGAGCCTACAGGTAATGAAGTAATAGTAATGGGATGGGTGCGAACTTTTCGCAACAATCAGTTTATAGCATTGAATGATGGTAGTACTAATAATAACCTGCAGGTAGTAACTGAGCTGGGATTACTGGATGATGCAACTTTAAAAAGAATTACAACAGGGGCTTCTTTGAAAGTTACCGGAACTGTAGTGGCTTCTCAAGGAAAGGGACAAACAGTAGAACTGAAGGCTACTACGCTGGAAGTACTAGGTGATAGTGATGCTGAAAAGTATCCTTTACAACCTAAGAAACATAGTCTGGAGTTTTTGAGAGAGAAGGCTCACTTACGTTTCCGTACCAATACGTTTGGATCGGTATTCCGCATCCGTCATTCGCTGGCCTATGCTATTCATAAGTTCTATAACGATAAGGGTTTTGTATATCTGCATACCCCAATCATTACTGCAAGTGATGCTGAAGGTGCAGGGGAAATGTTTAGGGTAACCACTTTGCCTATGGATGGAACAGCCCCTAAAAATGAGGATGGTTCTATCAATTAAAGGAAGATTTCTTTGGCAAAAGCACCAACCTTACAGTCAGCGGTCAGCTGGAAGGCGAACTTGGCGCTATGGCATTTAGTGAGATTTATACTTTCGGACCAACTTTCCGTGCCGAGAATAGTAATACTACCCGTCACCTTGCGGAGTTCTGGATGATAGAACCCGAGATGGCTTTTTCTGATATAGAAGACAATATGAATCTGGCAGAAGAGTTTATCCGTTACCTTATTAAGTATGTGATGGAACATAATGCAGATGACATTGATTTTCTGGATCAAAGACTGGCAGAAGAAGAAAAATCGCTTCCTCAGGATAAAAGAAGTGAGTTTGGATTGAAGGAGAAACTGGAGTTTGTGGTAAATAATCCTTTTGAAAGAATTACTTATACTGAGGCTATTCAAATATTACTCGATAGCCCTGCTTACAAGAAAAAGAAATTCCAGTACGAGGTTAAATGGGGAATAGACCTGCAGAGCGAGCATGAAAGATACCTGGTAGAGAAGCATTTTAAGAAACCAGTAATTGTTACAGGTTATCCTGCTGCTATTAAGGCATTCTATATGAGGCTGAACGACAATTGTGAAGAAGGAAAACAAACCGTGGCAGCTATGGATATTCTTGCTCCGGGTATTGGAGAGATTGTTGGCGGTTCTCAAAGAGAGGAAAGATATGATAAGCTGGTAGCCAGAATGGAAGAGATGCATATACCAGTAGAAGAAATGAGCTGGTACCTTGATACCCGTCGTTATGGATCGGTACCGCATGCGGGTTTTGGTCTTGGTTTTGAAAGAATGGTACTGTTTGTTACTGGAATGACTAATATTCGTGATGTAATTGCATTTGCAAGAACGCCGAATAACTGTGAGTTTTAAGGGAGGAGTAATAATACAAGGCACTAAGGCAAATAGGCACAAAGTAATACAGTAGAACGCTGAATGCTTAACGCTAATACAGAATCTCTTTTTAAGTAGTTGTTTAGTTAAAAGAGAGATTAAAACAGAAAATTTTAAAGCTTTTTGCTGTTTATAGACGTAAAACACTACATTTGCAGCGGAGAAAAGAATTGTGAAGGGAACGGAATCGTTCCCTTCTCTTTTATACTTACATGACGATCGACGAACAAATACAACATATTGAGCAGTTTTTACAGCAGGTATTAGAGGCTACTCCTGAATACTTTTGCGTTTCGGTAAAAATGAAACCAACGCACAATATTAAGATTTATCTTGATGGCGATAATGGCATTACCATTGAAGCTTGCGTTAAAATAAACAGACAGTTATACAAGCTGATTGAGGCATTTGCAATGTATCCTGAAGGAGAATTCAGTTTAGAAGTTTCCTCTCCGGGATTGGGTGAGCCTTTAAAGCTACACAGACAATACACTAAGAATATTGGCCGGTTTGTAGAGGTTGCTTTTACAGATGGTACTGTAAAAGAAGGAAAGCTTTTAGAGGTGCTGGAAAATGAAATACTTATAGAGCATACAGAAGGTAAGGGAAAGAAAATGGTTGTTAACCAGATCATTGTTCCCTTTGTGAATATTAAAACAACAACAGTTCAAGTAAAATTTTGAATCAAAAAACAAATATTGTAAATCATAAGCAGTATGGCTAGTATCAATTTAATCGATGCGTTTCAGGACTTTAAAGATTCAGAGAGCATTGACCGTCCAACGATGATGAAAGTGGTTGAAGAAGTTTTCAAAACATTACTCCGTAAAAAATACGGTAGTGATGAAAACTTCGATGTAATTGTAAATGCCGAAAAGGGTGATCTGGAAATTATTCGTAGAAGAATGATTGTAGAAGATGGAGAAGTAATGGATCCTCTTTCCGAAATTGCCTATTCTGATGCTATCAAAATAGAACCAGATTTTGAAGTTGGGGAAGAACTTTACGAAGAAGTAAACATGGTGGACTTTGGCCGTAGAGCAATTCTTGCAGCTAAACAAACGCTTGCAGGTAGAATTGGCGATCTTAAGAAAAGTGCTTTGATTAAGAAATACGAGGATAGAATTGGCGAAATTATTACTGCTGAAGTATATCAGGTATGGAAAAAAGAAGTACTGTTACTTGATGATGAAGCAAATGAGTTGCTTTTACCAAAATCGGCTTTGATTAAGAAATACGAGGATAGAATTGGCGAAATTATTACTGCTGAAGTATATCAGGTATGGAAAAAAGAAGTACTGTTACTTGATGATGAAGCAAATGAGTTGCTTTTACCAAAATCNGAACAGATACCACACGATTTCTTTAAGAAAGGAGAAACCGTTAGAGCTGTAGTAGAAAGAATAGACAATAAAAGCGCTAATGCAGTAATTATTATTTCCAGAACCAGTCCTAATTTCTTAGCCAAATTATTAGAAATAGAAGTACCGGAAATTCTGGACGGCTTAATCTCTATAAAGAAAATTGTTCGTGATCCGGGCGAAAGAGCAAAAGTTGCTGTAGAAAGCTATGATGATAGAATAGATCCTGTAGGTGCTTGTGTAGGTATGAAAGGAAGTAGAATTCATGGTATAGTAAGAGAGTTGAAGAACGAAAATATCGATATCGTTAACTATACTGCCAATACACAGTTGCTTATTCAACGTTCTTTAACACCTGCAAAGGTTAGTTATATGAATATTGACAACGAAACAAAACGTGCCGATGTATTCCTGAAAGCCGATCAGGTAAGTCTTGCCATTGGTAAGAAAGGGGTAAATATTAAGCTTGCTTGTTTATTAACTGGTTATGAGCTGGACGTATATCGTGAGGATGAAGAAGTAATAGACGAGTACGATATTGATCTAGAAGAATTCAGCGATGAAATTGAAACATGGGTGATTGATGAATTGAAGCGTGTAGGTTGCGATACGGCAAGAAGCGTACTGAATCTTACTGCTGAAGAATTGGAAAGAAGAACAGATTTAGAAAACGAAACTATTACAGATGTAAGAAAAATATTGCAAGCAGAGTTTGATAAGGAATAGTTTTCTCAATTTGATTTGAGAATTAAAATAAATAAGCCTCATAAGGCTAACAAAAAAGAGTTGAATGTCAGAAATTAAACTACCGAGATTATTAGGAGCAGCAAAAGAATTCAATATAGGGCAAGATACCCTTGTTGAGTTTCTGGCAAAAAAAGGTTTTAATCGTGAAGAATTAAAGCCTACTGCTAAACTAAGTGAGGACATGTATGTTGCTTTGCAGAACGAGTTTCAAAGTGATAAAGCTGCTAAATCTAAAGCAGATCAGGTAGAAATCCCTAAGAATAATGTAGACAGCTATAAGCGTAAAAAAGAAGATACGCCTGTTTATCCTGCCAAAAAAGAGGAGCCAGCTAAGGTGGTAGAGCCTGTATTAGAAAAAGTGTCAGAACCAATAGTGGTAGTGGAAGCTCCCAAGGTAGAAGTGGTTGAAGAAAAAGCACCAGAACCAGTAGTTGCGCCTGTATTAGAAAAAGTGTCAGAAACAATAGTGGTAGCAGAAGTTCCTAAAGTGGAGGAACACCATATTGAGGGACCAAAAATTATTGCTAAAATTGACTTAAATGCAATAGATTCTTCTACCAGACCTAAAAAAGCTATTACTAAGAAAGGTGATAAAGTAGCTGAAGTAACTGCCGAGGTTACCATCCCAGAAGCGCCAAAGAAAGCACTTAAGCCAAAGAAAGAAGAACCCGAAGCAATAGTTCCGGTTCCAGAAGTACCTGCAGAAGTTGTAGCACCAGAACCAGAACCTGATGTTCCTGCTGTAATTGAAAATATTGAGGTTGAAAAACTTACTGGGCCAAAAATATTAGGAAAGATTGAGCTTCCTGTGGATAGCGATACCCGACCAAAAATGAATCCTAAGGATGATCGTAAACGTAAAAGAATACCGATCAATAAACCAGGTGGAGCACCACAGGGAGGACAACATGGTCATCATAACCGAGGTGGACATGGACATAATAATACCCCGCAGCCGCCGCCAAGACCAGAAAGCGAAAGACCTGTTCTTCAAAAACAAACACCAGGACAAAGAGCTGCCGCACAGCAGCAACAAGGTAGAGGTGGAAGACCTGGACAGAGGCCTTCAATACAAAGAGGTGGATCGGGCAACCGTTTTGAAAACAAAGAAATTGATGCCAAAGAAATTCAAGAAAAGATAAAGGAAACACAAGCTAAGCTTGCTGGACAAACTGGTAGAGGTAAAAGCTTGAAAGCCAAACACCGTCGGGCAAAACGTGATGAAGCAAATGATGCAATGGGCGAAAATCAAGAAGATAATAAGCTGCAGGTAACAGAATTTGTTACGGTAAGTGAATTAGCTAACCTGATGGACGTAAGCTTTGCCGAAGTAATAGGTAAGTGTATGGGATTGGGACTGATGGTATCCATTAATCAGCGACTTGATGCCGAAGTTATAGAATTAGTTTCAGGCGAGTTTGGGTTT
>TBL_comb48_EPIDRAFT_1002687_pt1 | contig 12264 bp, 10 predicted proteins | sample TroBogEpilimnion_37_FD_10681 | JGI IMG/M metagenome (IMG submission 10681)
CATATCCAGATGTTCCATTGATTACTGAATATTTCCCAAGTTTTGAGCCTCCTCCAACTTGGACCGGACTGTTTGCTCCCGCAGGTTTGCCAAAGCCATTATTACTTAAATTGCATTCTGCTATTTTGAAGGCATTGTCGAATATAGATTTGAAATCAAAGGCAACTTCCGATGGGTTTGACTTCATTGGTAATACGCCTGAAGAATTTGTCGCACTCATCAACCACGACGTCGAGGTTGCTGGCCGATTGGTTAAGCTAGCAAAAATTGAAGCAAGCGATTGAAAATTTAAGGGATCAAGGAAGAGTTTTTATTGGCAAATGTTTGAATTCGTCTTGTGGCCAATCACACTAATCCAAGGGAACGATATTGGCAGCTTTTGCAACGGCTGCCCAGCGATTGATGTCGTTGCTTAGAATGGAGGCGAATTCCTCAGATGTGTTGCCTACAGGGGTGACGAGCATTGATTTCAATCTTTCGCTGATCTCTGTTGAATGAACAATGCGAGCTACCTCAGAGGATAGTTTTTGAACAATTCCATCGGGTGTTGATGCTGGTGCAAATAAACCTGACCAAAGCTCAATTTCCATGTCTTGAATTCCGGCCTCTTTCATAGTTGGGACACTAGGCAGAGTGAAAAGTCTTTGCGATGAAGTGACGGCAAGTGCTTTGATTTTCCCACTTTGAATGTGATTGAGTGTTGGTCCTGTATCAGTCAATGAAAATAGGATATCACCTGCTATCAATGCAGTTATGACTTCATTGCTACCTTTATATGGAACCGAAACAGAATTTGTGTTTGTTTTGATTTTGAAGAGTTCGGCGGCAAAATGAAATGCTGTACCTGAGACGCCAATATTTGACTTTTCCTGATTTTTTTGTATGAATCGAATCAAATCTTGAGCACTGTTTATGCTTTGATTGCTTCCAGTGACAAGTACCAGAGGGAATTTCGCAACCAATGAAATGGGCTTGAAGTCTCGCTTCGGGTTGTAGGGTAGTTTAGAGGAAATTAAATTGCTGAAAACCATATTTCCTGTTGGAGTCATCAACAGTGTATATCCGTCTGGAGCGGATTTGCTCACATAATCTGCTGCAATATTGCCGCTACCACCCAATCTGTTCTCAACGATGACCGCTTGTCCTAGTGACTCGGATAACCTCTCTCCAACCATTCTGGCAAGTAAATCATTGCCACCACCAGCCGCTAGGCCAACAACAATTCGAATGGGTTTAACAGGGAATTGTTGAGCAAATGAGCATCCGCATATAAAGAAAAGAAAACCTAGAAACGTAATAAATTTATTTTGTCTCATCGTGTAGATCTCACTCTAATTCGGTAAGTCATGTTATCAAGTGAAGTTCATGGTTAGATCAGTATTTACCCAATGAGTATTTGGGATTAATTTCTTTAAGATACGAACAATTACTTTTTTGAAAACATGTCTAAATTTGATTTTGACGTCAGTATTGTGGGTTATGGGCCGGTAGGTTCCACTCTGGCCGCTTTATTGGCAGAAATGGGATTAAAGGTTGGTGTTTTTGAGAAAAATGAAGACGTTTACCCAAAACCCAGAGCCGTGGGGTTTGATCATGATGCAATGAGAATATTTCAGCAGATCAACTGTGCTGAATTGTTGAGGCCAGCTCTCTCGGACTTCAAGAGCACCGTTTATTTAGGGGCTGGTGGTCAAATCATTCAGAAAATAATGACACTGAGTCCTCCGTTCCCTTTGACTTGGGAGCCGCATTTTAATTGTGATCAACCTTTGTTGGAAAGTCTAATTCGAGAGCGCAACACATCAAGGATTAATCTAACCACTTTCTTAGATCATGAAATCAAGGCCGTTAGACAGTCTGCTGATGCCGTTGATTTCTCATGTGTTAATGATAAAGACAGTGTTATTGATTTTCGTACTCGATACCTCGTAGGGTGTGATGGAGCGAGCAGCTTTGTGAGGAAGTCTATAAATACCAAGCTAGAGAGCTTTGATTACGATCAACACTGGATCGTGGTTGATATGAAGATCAACGTGGATGTTTTAGAGCGATTCCCTAAAACCAATATTCAATTCTGTGAGCCTGCCAGACCCTCAACTTACATAGTTTGTCCTAAAAATCACAGGCGATGGGAATTCATGGCTCTTGAAACCGATCCCAAAGATGAGCTCTTGTCAGAAGACTTTATTTGGTCTCTTTTGAAAAGATGGCTTTCCCCACACGAGGCAAAGATATGGAGATCTGCCTCTTACCGTTTTCATGCTTTGGTTGCTGATGAGTGGTTGGACAACAGAGTGCTTCTTTGTGGTGATGCTGCTCATCAAACACCGCCGTTCATGGGGCAGGGGATGTGTCAGGGCATCAGAGATGCAGGTAATTTGGCATGGAAGCTATCTGGAGTCATTAAGAAAGAATTTAGACCAGATATTTTAAAAAGTTACACGCTTGAGCGTCGCCCCCATGTTATCGAGACAACAGTTTTAGCGAAAAAATTGGGAGAAATTCTTACCGTTAGGGACCCCGCTCAAGCAGCAAAAAGAGATCAAGCAATGCATGATCAAGGTCAGGGTAGACCTATTGAAATGGTCCGACAAAATTTGATTCCTCCACTTCGAAGCGGCATTTTTGATTTTCATTCAACTGGAGCTGGTGAGGTTTTCCCCCAGCCTCTTGTTCAGTGCGAGAACGGTTCTGAAGTTCTTCTCGATGATATTGAAAAATTCAAGTTCAGAGTTGTTCTTAAAAATACATCATCTAGCATGGCTTTGCTGGACTTATTCAGTGAATTAGAAGTGCCAATTATTTTGCTGATATCAAATTTTTCAGATGTGGTGCAATTTAAAAATAAACGTTTGAACTTGATACCGGTTATCGAGATGAATGGAGCAGTGTCCAGATTTTTCCAAACCAAGGATTTATTAGGTGTTTTGGTCAGACCTGATCACTATGTTTATGCAGGTTATTCGGATCTAGAGGGAGCAAAAGAGGTAATCCAGTCATTTATCAAACATGGTGTCGAATATCAATTTGTTTAATTCATTTAAACCCTTGCGAAAATTTTTGTTGTTTTCCGACTCTTGATTTTCCAATGGCCGTCACTAGACCTTTTGAATTCGTCTTCATATTCAACGATGGTTCCTGGCAAATCTAGCTTTGCGGGTTGATCGCTTGACTTAGGAGCGGTAAATACTGTCGCCAAAGACACGCCTTTGGCGTGATTATCATCGATTGGCATGATCAATACATTTGAGCAAAGGTGACGGTAAGTGAGTTCTAAATTTCGTTTCAAAAAAGACTCCCGAATTTCTTTGACTCCGTGAAAAGTGTCCCCCGTTGGCCTGTTCCAGGACGCATCCTCGGCAAAAATTCCTACAAATGGATCAATCAAAAAATGATCAAAAGCCCAGCAATAAGTTAAAACCAATTGTCTGCATTGAATGATGGTTGATTCTTGTGTGGTTGAATTCATTGATTGTTGCCCTGGTTTTTCGAAGTTTTAAGGTGTACGTATAAACGATAGTGCGTTTATTTTAAAGTCTTTTATCATTTGTAATCATATCAATCCATTGGAGTTGCTGATCATGTTTGTTTATAAATTTGCTCTTCAATCGATTTTGAAGGCTGTATTTTTGAGTTTGGTTTTATTGATTGGTCTTCATGCCCAAGATTATCCCAATAAACCCATTCGCATCATTGTGCCTACTCCGCCAGGTGCTGGACCCGATTCGGATCTGCGTCAAATGGCTCCGAGACTCTCGCAAATTTTGGGTCAACCCGTTGTGATTGAGAACAAGCCAGGAGCATCTGGAAAAATTGCTGCTGAATATGCGTCCAAAGCAGCTCCTGATGGATATACATTCATTTTGGGTACTCCAACTGTTTTTGCCATTGGTCCCTTTTTGTTTAACAACCTGAATTTTGATATCAAGAAAGACTTTACGCCAGTGAGTTTAATCTCAACCACTGCCTTTGCCTTGACTGTAAACGCCTCAGTTCCTGCAGCAAATGCAAGTGCTTTTGTGTCTTTATCGAAAAGTAATCCACAATTTTCTAATGTAGGTGACATTGGCCTTGGCTCTACTCCGCATTTGGCTGCGGAGTGGTTCAATTCATTGTCCAATTCGGATTTAAAATTCATTCACTACAACACAACAACTCCCTATGCCGATGTTATGGGTGGGCAGATTGCGGGCATATTTGAGGCCATTTTGCCCATATATGGGAATGTAAAAACGGGGAAGTTAAAAGTTTTGGCTATTTCTGGAAAAACCAGAAGTCCTTTGTTGCCCGATGTTCCAACTTTTGCCGAGTCTGGTTTTCCAACTTATGATCCTAAAGTCTGGATTGGTTTATTGGCTCCCAGCGAAACTCCAAAGCAAATCATCACCAAGGTGAGCAATGCGATCAAAGAGGTCGCGAGAATGCCCGAGACCATTCAGCAACGTCGAGATAGTTTCAGTGAATCAGTTGGTAGTTCACCCGAAGAATTTGCCCAATTCCTGGAGGCTGAGCGAAGCAAATGGAGCGATGTTATTAAAAGAAGCAATATCAAAATTGANAACTGATCAATCATTAACTCTCATATCAACTTAATCATTTCGAATAAATTACACAAACTATTGCTCGCATAATTTTTGAATCAAGACCAAGACCCATTCCTCCTGGGTCTTGGTTCACCAATCACTTTAGTATTGAATCTTTTTAATCAGTAAGTTTTTTCTATGTTGTAGTCATAGATACCTTATCCTCTGTGAATCATTTCGGGTCGGATTTCAGAAATCCTTGTCGCTCCCATTTGTTGCATGATTCCAAACAATTCAGTATCCAAAATTTCAAGTACTCTCTCGACGCCTTCTTGCCCAAAAGCGCCCAGTCCCCACAAGTATGGCCTGCCTATGCATACTGCATCAGCACCCAAAGCCATTGCTTTGAAGATATCAGTGCCGCGCCTGATGCCACTGTCAAAAATGATTGGAATTTTCCCTTTTGCAACCTTTGCAATTTCGGATAAGCAGTCGATGCTCGCGCGCCCTGCGTCCTCACTTCTTCCCCCATGATTTGAGACATGAATTCCATCAACCCCATATTTCAAACATAGTTCAGCATCCTCCTCAGTCAGGATTCCCTTTAGAACAATCTTCATTTTGGTTGTGTCGCGCATTTTTTGCACAAAGTCCCAGGTCATGTTTGATGACTGCATACTTTTTACATTGCTCATGTCAATGCCAGCGAAATTGGGCCTTTCGTCTGCGCTACCTGGACCATGAATGTGACAAGAATTGCATTGTCTTGGGTCTTGTCTCTTAAGTCTAAACATGGTTTCTTGGTTTCTGCCGCCGTTCCGATCCACAGTTATTTCTAACACTGTAGAGCCTGCTTTGTCCACGCGGCGTACCACTTTTTGTGCAACTTCAAGGCTGGAGGTGGCGTATAACTGATACCAGACCTCTCCCTGTCTGGCCGCTATCGTGTCCTCAATGGTTGCAGAAGCTGCGCTTGAGAGGACATTTAAATGGCCCTTATTTTTGGCAGCTCTGGCTACGCCCAGCTCTCCATCGGGGTGATATGCTTTATTTCCACCTGTTGGAGCCAAAATCAATGGCGTTTTCCAGTGAGAGCCAAATAAGTTAATGGACATATCGATTGAGCTGACATCGCGCATTCGCCTAGGCCGTAATTGGTATTTTAAAAATGACTCTCGGTTTGCTCTTAATGTGATCTCATCATCAATTCCAGAAGCCATATAACCAAAATGGGCGGGCGGTACATTTCGATGAGCAACGGGTTCAAAATCAAAAACATTGATCGCTTCTGCTGGAGATTTAATCAAATCCTCTAAATTGAGGTTGGATGACCAAACCATGGGATCTGGTCGACGACCATAAGTTTGGGCTAAAACTTCATGAATCCCCGAAGTTGCAAGTAAAGGACTAGCAGCGGCCCATTTTAAAAAATGTCGGCGCTGATTTTCAATTTGTCCATTGCTTTTCATTTGAAATCTCCAGTTTGAAAGATTCCACAAAATGTACTTCTCTCTTTTTGACTTGTGATCATGTTTAACCCTGATAGAGTGAGCTATATGTCCCCAGTATTTTGGCCAGATATATCCACTTATAAGGATTTACCTTGATTTCATATTTTCTCAATTGTTTTATGCTTCGAGTAAGAGTTGAGGGGCATTTGCCATGGCTCTGGGTTATAAAACTTGTTAAGGAAATTTTATGAATCGAAAGAAATGTTTGGTTTGGATTTCATTCACTTTCTTGAGCTTCTCTTTCTTTTCCTCAGTGAATGCGCAAATTGCTCCACCCAGAACCTTGCCTGAACTCAAGGCTGAAATTCAAGATCGAGCCAACCGCGGTGCTTATCCAGTTGCTGAACTCAAAGCCAGTGATGTGAGCGTTGCTCTGGCAAACCTTAAAAGTTTGAGTCATGATGATTGGGCCTTGGCATGGATGCCATTGGGTGATAAATATATGCAGCAGGGAAGTGCTTTGGAATCTAAGGATAAGGCCGCTGCAGCGCAAGCTTATCAACAAGCCATGCAATATTTTTTGTTTGGAAGATTCCCCGTCGAAGATACAGAGTTGACCAGGCAATCTTATGACAAAGCTGTTGACGCATTCGATCATTATTCGAAATTATCCGATCAGCACTTGGAGACCTTTGTCTTTGGCTTTAAGGGACAAGCCATCAAAGCTTATTTGGGAATTCCTAAAGGTGTATCTAAGCCTCCCATCGTGATCACCGTTGGTGGGCTAGATTCGAGAAAAGAAAACAATGCCATTCGAGAGCTTGAATATTTGAAGCATGGAGTGGCCTTTTTGTCCATGGACATGCCAGGCACAGGTCAAGATAAGATCAAAATTGAGCCGGGAGCAGAGGGCGTTTTTTCAGCTGCAATCGATGCCTTGGAGAAAAGGTCTGATATCGATTCCAAACGCATCGTGATTTTTGGGGGTAGTTGGGGCGGTCACTGGTCTGCTCGAGTTGCATTCACTGAGAAAAATAGAATAAAAGGGGCCGTGGTTCAAGCGGGTCCTGTTCATGAGTATTTCTCACCTGAGTGGCAAAAGAAGGCTTTGGGCAATACAGAGTACATTTTTGGGCTCTTTGAAGCTCGAGCTGCCATTTACGGTGTTAAAAATTTGGATGATTTTTTGGCGTATGGTCCCAAAATGTCGATCAAAGATGCTGGATGGTTAGACAAGCCCTCAGCGCCCATGCTTTTGGTCAACGGCGCCAAAGATACTCAAGTGCCCATTGAAGATTTGTACCTCTTGCTCAGAAGTGGAAGCCCCAAAGAGGTTTGGTTTAATCCTGATGGTGGTCACATGGGAAGATCGAAGACCATCAAAGATGAGGAGATCTTCAAAACTGTCGTTCTCCCATGGGTCGTCAAACACTTGAGTGAGGGATCATGATTCGTTTAGGATCATTTATGAAACTATTGGGTTTTTGGATTTTGGCTCTCCTGGCNAACTCAGCATTTGCCATTTATCCTGAAAAACCCATTGTCATGTTGGTTCCCTTTCCAGCTGGAGGACCCGTTGATGCAATGGGACGGTCATTGGCTCGAGTCATGGAGACCAAACTGGGAGCTACCATCGTCATTGAAAACAAAGCCGGTGCAGGTGGACTCATTGGTGTTGCAGCGGTTGCAAATGCTCAAGCCGATGGCTATACGCTTGGTTTGGCGGGTACTGGAGCCATGGTTTACGCTCCTTTCATCACCAAAAAAATGCCTTTTGACCCCATCAATGGACTGACTTTACTCACCACTTTGGTCAGAACTCCAAACGTATTGGTGGTGAGCTCAAACTCTCCCTTTAAAACAATCGGTGAACTGTTGGCTCACGCCAAGTCCCACCCCGGCGAAATCACCTTTGCTTCTCCTGGGGTTGCAAGCAGTGCACATGTCGTTGGTGAGTTGTTTCAAAAGTTAACCGGAGTGAAACTGGTCCATGTTCCATACAAAGGTTCAGGACCTGCACTTCAAGACTTAATGGGAGGACACGTTGATTTGATGATCGGAGAAATTTCTGGCTTGGTCATACCCATCAAATCTGGGTCGATTAGAGGTTTGGCTTTGAGTGATTCTCAACGCTTGAATTCATTAAAAGAGGTTCCTAGTGCAACAGACGTTGGTCTGCCTGCTTGGGTGGCCGATGGAGCTTACGGTTTGGTCGCTCCTGCTGGGTTGCCAGCAGCTTTGGTCAAGCGCTTGGTGGACGTGGCCAACGATGCGCTTGCTTCACCTGAGGTCATCTCTAAGTTTACTGAGCTCACGAGCTTGCCCCAGCCAGGCAGTCCAGCACAATATAAAAGCTTGCTTCAAGCTGAGCAGGCTCGTTGGTCAAGTGTGATCAAGTCAGCGGGAATCACCGACGAATAACTCTTAACCCAGCGCTCTCATGCTCAGAGCAACGAAGTACCGTTTAGAGTTCAAATATCTTCTGTGGAAATTGATGGAGTCTCTCACTCGCATCATGATCGCCCACTAAAAAGTCATCGCAGGCCCAACTGTAGGTTCTCTCGGTGGTGTAGGTTGGGTGAGCCGCTAAGACCATGTTTTTTGCGATTTTCATGGTCTCATCCATGCGAACCAATGGTCTTTCAACCATGTCATAGCCTTGTCCGTGGCAATGGAGCCTTTTTTCTTCTGGCCTTCCGTGCTCTCGCATGTATTGGTTGTACTCATTCCAGATGTCTTTGCAGTCTGCACCTGGTTTGAGGAGAGAGGCCGTGAACTTTTGGGCTTGAATGACAAACTCAAATTCCTCTTTCATTTCTTGCGAGGCTTTACCTAAAACACAGGTTCGACCCAATTCAGTATAAAAACCGCCAAATCCGTTGTTCTCGATGAGAAGTGTGAATTGGTCGCCTTCTTGAATGGTTCTGTTTTGTTGATAACGATTGGCAAAAACGGGAGCCATTCCAACTGGGCCAGAAGCGCAAAGGAAGAGTCCTTGTTCGCTCCCGTGGCTGTGTCCCACTTGTTCCGCGATCGCTGCAACTTCAATGTCGCGCATACCGGGTCTTATTTTTTCAAAAACGGTCTTCATGGCCAAATCCTGCATTTGAGCAACTCGGCGTATACAAGACAATTCTTCTTCACTTTTAATGCATTTGATTTCATCCACCATCTCTGAGGCATCAATGAAATGGGTGTTTGAGAATTTGCCTTTTTTAAGCGTGTCCATCAATGAATGTGAGATGGCTGTTACACCCAAGAGTCCGACGGTTGCGCTGGCGTATTTCTCCAAGGCCTTGGCGGCCAAGTCTCCGTCGTAATGAGACGTGTAGGGTGCAGAGGCATAACTGGGGGTGCCCATGAAGCGCGCAACGCCTCGTCTTAAGATGTCCTCCTCGGTTGAGAAGTCCCTCACCATATTGAATGGACCTTGGCCAATCACAGTCATTCTGTCGTCTACAGGAAAAACAACTGTGACGGTGTAGCCGTTGGTGGCTGGCACATCGGTGAAGTACTTGATGTAACCCCCCATGAAGTCATTGTTGGCCTGCATGAGCAAAACATCTATTTTGCGATCTCGCATGGCTTTTCTGACCAGAGCCCAACGCCTCTCGAGCTCTTTGGTTGAGATGGGGTTGTGTATTTTGTCTTCAATAAAGCTCATGTAATTTCTCTTGATTAGTGGGTTTTTGCAGCACGAACAACGTTCATCATGTTTTTGAAATCATTTTTTTCAAAATGTTCTAAGTTGGTTTTAATCACAGGAATCGCTTCGTCCACGTATCCATCGTAAAAGCCACCTTGGTGAGGGGTCACAATGACATTGGGCATTGACCAAAATGGGCTATCAGAGCCAAGGGGTTCTTGGGAGAAGACATCTAGCGCAGCTCCTGAAATTTGCCCCCCATTTAAAACTTCAATCAAAGCACTCTCGTCTACGACCCCTCCACGGGCTAAATTCACCAAATAACTTGTTTTCTTCATCACGGAAAAGGTCTTGGCATTGACAATGTGGTGGGTCTCGGGTGTATAGGGTGTGAGAAGGACCAAATAATCTGCTTGAGAAATTGCATCCAGTGCATGCTCCCTTGAAAATATTTCATCAAAACCTTCAACGGGTCTTTGTGTTGAGCTGATACCCAGCACTCTCATGCCAAGCGCCTTGCACTTGGGTGCCAGATCGGTTGAGATGACGCCAATTCCAAAAATGGTGACTGTCTTACCTTTTAGCAAAGAGGGCGGAATTCTTTTTTCCCAAACCGCATTTTGTTGATTCCTAAAGTTGGTGACCATGCCTCTTGAGTGGGCAAACATCATGCTCAAGGCTGCCTCCGAGACTGGCGGCCCATGAATACCATGGAGATTGGTCACTGTCACTTGATCTTTCAATGCCGCTCGGTTGGTGATTCCATCGACCCCAGTTCCCAGAGCTTGTATCCATTTGAGACGATTGGCATTTTCCAACACATGCTCTGCCATCATAGGGCCAAAAGTGATGAGCACATCGGCTTGTTCGATATGGGGTTCGGCTTTGCTGTGATGATCAATCAGGGTGACAGAATTTTTGGGATTGAGGGCTTGGACTTTTTCCAAATACTGCTTTCTCACCAACTCTGGAAGTGTGAGCAATATCAAAATGTTGGTCATGGTGTTTCTCATTGAGGCAGAGGCGACTGTGGAGTTGGCAGTAGCCCCCCCTTTGGCTATCAGAGGTTTTGAGCGCATTGCGTTAAGACGCTTGTTCCATTTTATGGGAAAGGAGAACTTTTGTAATTGGTGTTAGTACGGGTTTTACCTAGATAAATTTTGATTTCACCGGATAAACTGAGTCTAAGGGTGCCTAGATTTGAGCACAATAGGAGGATTAATGAAATTTAAACTGATGCTCATTGCAGTTCTTTTGCAATGCTCGATGTGGGTCCATGCAGATGATCGAGATCGCATTGTGGGCAATTGGCAGTTGGTGTCTGTTTTGTACGAGGATGCACTCACAAAGGAGCGCACTCCAGTTTTGGGCGAGCACCCAAAAGGCTATCAAATAGCCACTCAATCAGGGCGCTGGTTGGCCTTGGTGACTGGAGAAGGGCGGGTAGTGCCCACCAACGACTTGGAGCGTTCGAACGCTTTGCGAAGCATGATTTCTTATACGGGCCACTTTCGAGTTGAGGACGGCCGTGTCATCACCAAAGTCGAAGCCGCTTGGAATGAGTCTTGGGTTGGCACCGAACAAATCAGAGCTTATCGATTTGAGGGTGACTTGCTCCACTTAGAGAGTCCTCCTCAACCTCACCCCAATATTGGAGGACGAATGGTTAGAATTATCGTCACTTGGAAAAGAGACCCATGACGCTTTTTGAGGGCTAGATGATTTCATCAGCATTCCATATTTTCTCAATCCACACGCCTTGTTCGGAGTAAATAAATCATGAGTGAGCGGCTGCGAGCCAACGAAATTCGACGTGCCTACACCATTGAGGATCTCAGGCAAGCTGCAAAGAATACTTTACCCAAAGGTGTTTTTGATTTCTACGATGGTGCTGCAGAGGATGAAGACACGCTTAAAAACAATGCTCTTGCCTTTAAAAAACAACTCTGGCGCCCTCATGTGCTTCGAGACGTCTCGCAAGTAGACCCGAGCGGAGAGGTTTTTGGCGCTGAAATAGGACTTCCTCTTGCCATTGGACCCACGGGAGGTGCTGGTTTTGGGCATCCTTTGGCCGATTTGGCTTTGGCCAAAGCAGCAGCCCAATTCAACATTCCTTATTGCCTGTCCACCAGCGCCACAACCAGCATTGAGCGCATTGCTGAGCACGCATCGGGGCGTTTGTGGTTTCAAGCCTACGTGCTCAGTGATCAAGTCCATTTTTGGAAATTACAAGAGCGAGCTTTGAGTGCAGGTTATGAAGCGCTCATGATCACCGTGGATTTGGCGGTGGGTGGGAAAAGGGTCAAAGATCATCACAACCATTTTTCTTTGCCGTTTCGCTTGTCTGATCGAAATGTGATCGACATGTTGAGTCGCCCGAGCTGGCTATTCAGAATGATGAAACATGGATTTCCTGTGATGGAGAACTTGGTTGGGGCCAATGCTCCAAAAGCTTCGCCATTGAAATCGATCAGTGGATTGGGTTCTTCTGTTGGTAAAAATTACGATCCGAGTTTCGATTTCGAACGACTCAAAGAGGTGAGGGAACGTTGGCCAAAAAAATTGATTGTCAAAGGAGTTCAAAGAGGCGATGACGCTGCCAAACTGGTTGATTTGGGAGTCGATTTGATTGTGGTCTCCAACC
>TBL_comb48_EPIDRAFT_1002692_pt1 | contig 12251 bp, 4 predicted proteins | sample TroBogEpilimnion_37_FD_10681 | JGI IMG/M metagenome (IMG submission 10681)
TCCTACTTATAATGGTTCTATTGGTTCTCAATATCCAAATCCAGAATGTGCTTTTGTTATGGGTAATTCTTCGTGGGCATCAGGACAACCTTTATATTCTATAATTCCATGGGCTTTTTATAATGGAGTTGTAAAATATGCTGCTAGTTCTAGTGCTAATAATTCATTAAGATACGATATTGGCAATTCAACAATTAATAGTACTGTAGGTGTAAATAATGGCGGAGGAACAGGAACAAATACATTTAATCCATTATTAAGTATATTATGGAATGGTAATGTTGGAATTGGAATAACAAACCCATCTAGTTCATATATTTTAACTGTTAATGGAAATACAAATCTTTTAGGCGGTGTTGATTTATCTGGTAATGTTAATACAACTAGCACAACAGCAAATTCAATAAATACATCAGGCGGTATTACAGCTGTTAGTAATATTACAGTTACTGGAAGTGGTTCTACTATATCAGCAAGTAATGCTAATATTTCTTTCAATTTATCAGTTAATAGTAATATTAAAACTAGTAATATTGTTTGTAGTAATCTTTATAATAGTAATACTATAACTTCAAGTAATTTAGTTATAACAGCAACTGCCACTAATTCTATTCTTACATCAGGTGGTATTAGTGCTTCTGGTGTTATTACAACTACCAATAATATTACTACAACTGGTTCGGGTTCCTTAAATATAGCAGGTTCTATTACTGGTGCTTCATTAGGGTTAGGAACTACTGGTGATATTACTAGCGTTCGTAATATTACTTCTACTGGTCTTATAACTACTTCAAGTAATCTTAATGCTGCTGGTTTAACATTAGGTTCGGGAGATGTTGGAAGTATTCGTAATATTTATTCATCAGGTCTTATAACTACTTCAAGTAATATTACTACTACAAGTGGAGGAACTATAACTGCTTCTGGTATTATTAGCGCAGCAGGTTTAACATTAGTTTCTGCCGACATTGGTTCAGTGCGTAATATTTATTCTTCTGGTCTTATTACTACATCTAGCAATATTACTACAACTGGTTCGGGTTCCTTAAATATAGCAGGTTCTATTACTGGTGGCTCATTGGGTTTAGGAACTACTGGNGATATNACNAGNGTTCGTAATATTACTTCTACTGGTCTTATAACTACTTCAAGTAATNTTAATGCTGCTGGTTTAACATTNGGTTCAGGAGATGTTGGAAGTGTTCGTAATATTTATTCATCAGGTCTTATAACTACTTCAAGTAATATTACTACTACAAGTGGAGGAACTATAACTGCTTCTGGTATTATTAGCGCAGCAGGTTTAACATTAGTTTCTGCAGATATTGGTTCAGTGCGTAATATTTATTCTTCTGGTCTTATTACTACATCTAGCAATATTACTACAACTGGTTCAGGTTCCTTAAATATAGCAGGTTCTATTACTGGTGGCTCATTAATACTTGGAACAACAGGAGATATCACCAGTGTTCGTAATATTACTTCTACTGGTCTTATTACAACTTCAAGTAATCTTAATGCTGCTGGTTTAACATTAGGTTCGGGAGATGTTGGAAGTGTTCGTAATGTTTATTCTTCGGGTCTTATAACTACATCAAGTAATCTTAATGCGGCTGGTCTAACATTAGCATCTGGTGATATTGCCAGTGTTCGTAATATTTATTCTACTGGTCTTATAACAACTTCAAGTAATATTAGTGTAACAGGTTCTACTTCTACCATAAGCGCTAGTAATATTAATTCACTCTTTAATTTAACAGTTAACAGTAATATTATTAGTAGTAATATAGTTTCCTGTAATCTTTATAATAGTAATGCCATAACTTCAAGTAACTTAATTATAACAGCAACATCGACTAATTCTATTCTTACATCAGGTGGTATTACTGCTTCCGGCATTATTACAACTACTAATAATATTACTACGACTGGTTCTGGTTCTTTAAATATAGCTGGTTCTATTACTGGTGGCTCATTAGTTCTTGGAACTACTGGCGATATTACTAGTGTTCGTAATATTACTTCTACTGGTCTTATAACTACTACTAATAATATTACTACTACTGGAACAGGTTCTTTAAATGTAGCTGGTTCTATTACTGGTGGCTCATTGATTCTCGGAACAACAGGTGATGTAACCAGTGTTCGTAATATTACTTCTACTGGTCTTATAACAACTACTGGTAGTATTACAGCTACTGGTTCAGCTTCTCTAATTAGTGCTAGTAATATCAGTTGTCAATTTAATTTAAATGTCAACAGTAATATTACTACTAGTAATTTAAATGTTTTAAGTTTATTTTATAATGGCACCCAATTATCAACTTATTTATCTCAAACTACTACTAATGTTATTACTGGTGGTATTATTACAACTTCTAGTAATATTACAACTTCCGGAACTGGTTCAATTATTTCAGCAAGTAATGTAGTTGCTTCTAATAATATTACGGCAATTGGTGCTAATTCTGTTATAAGTGCCAGTAATATCAACTCTCTATTTAATTTAACTGTCAATAGTAATATTATTACTAGTAATATTGTTTGTAGTAATCTTTATAATAGTAATACTATAACTTCAAGTAATTTACTTATTAACTCTACATCAGCTAATTCAATCGTTACGTCAGGTGGTATAAATGCTTCTGGTGTTATTACAACTACTAATAATATTACTACGACTGGTTCTGGTTCTTTAAATATAGCAGGTTCTATTACTGGTGGCTCATTGATTCTTGGAACAACAGGAGATGTCACAAGTGTTCGTAATATTACTTCTACTGGTCTTATAACAACTACTGGTAGTATTACAGCAACTGGTTCAGCTTCTTTAATTAGTGCCAGTAATATCAACTCTCTATTTAATTTAACTGTCAACAGTAATATAACTTCAAGTAATATCCTTTGTACTGGTGGTTTAATTAATGTAACTGGAACAAACTCAGGAATAGCATTTTCAACAAATACAAATAGTATAGGAATAGCATCAAGTGCTGGATATTATTCAACTTCTTCAGCTATTAGCGATATGGTCATTCGAAGTTTAAATAATTTATTATTATTATCAGGATCAGGCGCAACTGCTTTAACAATAACAACAGCAAATAATGCTATTTTTAATAATAATATTCAAGTCAATGGAAATATAGGTATTGGCACAACAAATTCTACCCAAAATCAAATATCTATTTATACAAATGCTTCAACTTCTAGTAATCAAATTTATATTACATCGACTACAAATTTTGCTAATATACAATTTAATAATAATAATTCATCAAATGCTAATATTGGAATTGGTTGTACTAATATTACAGGTAATTATACTAATAATTTATTCTTAGAAACAAATGCTTCTATAATTTTTAATACTGGTACTATTAATGCTTCATCTACAATTCCTGAAATGATTATTTCATCAAATGGAAATGTCGGTATTGGTATGACAAATCCTTCCACAAAATTAAATGTTTCTGGTGTAGCTTATTTTACATCATCTGCTGGTGCTGGTGTTCCTTCCGGAGGTGCGATAGGAACTGATGGTTTATCAATAATGATTTATGGTGGCGCAAGTAGTTCTCAATCTATGGGTTTTGGGTATGCTAATTCTCAATTATGGTATAATGTTCCTTCAGGTAATTATCATAATTTCTTTGTAGGAGGAACATCAGTATTACAAATAACTTCTACCGGACTTACATTATCAGGTTTAACATTGGGATCATCTGATATTATTTCAGTTCGCAATATTACTTCTACTGGTATTATTAGTTCATCTGGTCTTATAACAACTTCTTCCAATTTAACAACTACTGGCACAGGTTCAATTATTAGTAGTAGTAATATAAGCTGTCAATCTAATTTAACAGTTAATAGTAATATAACTTCAAGTAATATTGTATGTACTGGTGGTTCTTTATCTATTAATGGAGTTAATGCCAATTTACAATTTATAGCAAATGGTAATAATATTGTAATAGCATCATCTGCTAATAGTTTTTCAACATCTGCGCTTACTAATGATATGGTTATTAGAAATACACAACAATTAATATTACAATCAGGAGCAACAGGAGGAGCATTAATTATTACAACTGCCAATAATATTACTATTAATAGTAATCTCGGTATTGGTACGGCTGCTTCAACAACTGCTGGTAATTGTTTAACTTTATATACTACTACAACCAACGCACAAGATCAAATATTAATTACTGGAACTTCTACGGGAGGTATGGCAGACATTAAATTAAATAATGGAACAACATCAGGTTTTATAGGTTTAGGAGGTATTACTTATACTGGAAATTATGGAAGTAATTTATTTTTACAATCTCCAAAATCTATAATATTTAATGTCAATTCTAACGCAAGTTCTTCTTTGCCAACAATGATTATCGCTAATAATAGCAATATTGGTATAGGAACTACTAACCCAACGCAACAATTACATTTAAATAGTGGTGCTTTATTTATTACCGGAAACTCTACAAATCCAGGAACTACTTCGAGTGCTTCATTTTGGAATCAATTAAATGTGGGACCTACTATTAGTGGTTCAAATTTTTCTGTTCAAATAAATGGCACTACCGAAGCTATAAGAATTGATAGTAGTGGTAAAGTTGGTATTGGAACGAGTATTATGAATTCTAAATTTCAAATTTATGGCGGTGGTATTCAAACAGAATCATTTATTATTGTTGATAGCACAACTTACACAAATCAATTTCAATTACTTATTAGTCCTCCTACATCTACTAGTGGCGCTTCTATACAAACAATTCAACAAAATGTTAATTTTAATCAAAATTTAATGTTACAACAATCTGGAACTGGTTATGTTTATATAGGAGGAACTACTTCAACTGGTTTAAGAATTGCTGGTTGGGACACAAATAGTATATTTAATGGAACAAATCCAATCGGAATAACTGCTTTAAATACAATAGCACTTAATACAGGAACAACATTAGCAAATTATGCTACAAGATTATTCATTAATACTTCTGGTAATATTGGAATAAATACAACAACTAATTTAATAAATTTATTTACTATTAATGGAACTGCTTCTGTTGCTAATAGTATTGGTATTGGAACAACTGCAACTGGAAATGTTGGTGATCTAACAGCTAATAATATTATTTCAACAAATTATTCAGTTAATATTAGTTATTATCCACCAGCACCATTAACAGCTGCTTCAACTACCATTTCAGGTCAAACTTATGGGAATGGCGTTTATAATGCTTCTGCTTCATCAACATCTAATGTATCAATTTTACCTTACAATACATTCAATTTATTAAATGATACTGCGAGTTATATAACAAATTTATGGAGAACTGCTGGTGGTTTATATGATACTTCTAGTACGGGAGCATATACAAAAACTACAACATCTACTAATATTAATGGAACAGCAACATATGGCGAATATATTCAATTAAATTATACGACTGGTTTTATTGCTACTGGTATTAATATTATATTATACTCTTTAATAAGTTCTTCTGCTTCTACATTTTATATCGTTGCTTCGAATGATGCTAGTTTATGGACATTATTATATAATCAAAATACTCCAATTACACCAGCAACTGAAACTAAGGGACCATATATTTTTACATGGACAAATACAACATCATATTTATATTATAGATTGATTGTTTCAACTATTTCTATATTGAATACTTCTGGAACTAAAACATTAGATGGTTCTGCTTCAATAACTAATTTAATATTTTTTAATACAAATAATAGTAACTTATTTACTAATATTACTATTGGTAGTAATTTAAGTATCAATAATAGAAGTACATCTAATTCTCAAACAAATATTCTTAAATTAGACACTTCCGGTAATTTAAATACGACTGGTAATATTATTTCAGGCACTAATTTATATACTAGTTCAAATGGTGCTTTATTTGCCCAATTTGGTAATATAGGATCTTCTAATGCTACTGCTAATAGTGTAGCTTATACAAATGATACTTCTCTTCAAATAGTTACAGGTTCTGTTCTAAATGGAATAAAAATAAAAAGCACTAATGCTTTTGGAAATATAGTAATTAATCCTGCTTATGCTGCTAATAAAATTGGTTCAATAACCTTTTATGATCAAACAAATGCTTCCACTGCTATGATTGGAACAATGACATATCCAAATTATATCGATTTAACATGTTATAATTATACTGGTTCTAACTATTATGGGTTTAGAACAAATAGCAATCTAGTAGTTGGTCAAGGAATACAAATTGGATATACAGATCCCACAAACGCGCGTTCAACTGCTGGAACTAATGCTTTAACTGTTAATGGCACTTCATATTTTATTAATAGTGTTGGTATTGGAAATAATATTCCTTCACAAAAATTAGATGTTAATGGTACTATTAGAGCTTCAAATTGCTCTGGACCATATAGTTCAGCTACATTAAATCCAGGAACAACAAATCTTGGTTATATAGAATTTTTTAATACAACTGGAACAAGATGTGGTTATGTTGGTAATGGTAGCATATTAGCGAATTATATTGATTTAGAAACAGAAAGTACTTATTCTGGGTATAGAGTAAGTGGTAATTTAATAATATCTTCACAATTAGGTGTTGGCGGAGGTGGATCAGCTTCATCGATACCGGGTAGTGATATTTTTTATGTAACAGGTAATTCAACTTTAAATGGCAATATTGGTATAGGGAAAGGAAGTTCTGCTGGTGTAGCATTAGATATTAATGGTATAATAAATGTTAGTAATTTAGGAGGAACATTAACAGCACCATATGCTTCTGTATATGGTGGAGCTGGTGATAGAATAATTTTATATCCAGGTGGATCAGGCGTTCATCCATGTTCACTTGGTGTAAATACAAATACATTATGGTATTCAGTTCCAACAAATTATCAACATATTTTTTATGTCGGAGGAACATCTGCAGCAACTATTAATAGCAATACAATTGCATCTACATATATTTCAACTTCTAATATTATTCCATCTATTTCTACTAATAAAATTGCTATTAAAAGTAGTATAATTGGCGAATCACCTCCTACTAGTTATTTTAATATTTTATCAACAGCAAGTGGTAATTTATTTGTTTATTCAAGTAATAATTTACCATTATTCTCAGGTTCCATACCTTCAACAAATAAAGGTTTATGTATTATAAATGAAATAGCTGGTTCTAGTAATGCATCTACATTAAGTTTTCAAAGTTATAAATCAGTTCAAGATGGTTCAAATGGATATTCTTATGCTTTTATTGAATTTATTTTTGATATTACACAAACAACATTTTCATCAATAAACTATTTTAATCTAACATCGACATTAAATGTTAGTCCTCCATCATTGTTATATATTTCTACTAAATCAAGTACACCGGCTACATCAAATGCGAATATAGATATTTCACCATTAGGATATTTATCATTAACGCCAAAAATGAATGTAACATATATAAAAGGGAGTGTAGGAATAGGAACTACAAATCCATCAACAAATATACTTCAAGTTGGTAATGGTGGAAGATTAAAAATTGGAAGTGGAGCAAGTGATAGTACTATTATAGGAACATTAGATACAGATAATAACACAACTAATACAAAAATATTTCTTAATGGTAATACTTATAGTGGTGCAAGCGCACTAGGTTCAATACAATATTTTACGACTAGTACAGGTTCGCATGCTTTTTATAATGGAAATAATCAAATAGCTATAATTAATCCGATTGGTAATTTTACATGTTCAAATCTAAACTTGGGTTCAACAGCTGATATTCAAACAGTTAGAAATATAGTTTCAACCGGACAAATATCAACAACAAGTAATGTTGGTATTGGCACTAATACTACTGTAAGTAGTTTACATATACAAGCAGCAACACCATCATTAATAACAGTTGAATCTACTAACATTGGAACACCACAATCAGGTATTCAATTTGGAATACCAACTTTTACATCAGCAAATAGACCTAAAATATTATCAACAACATATTCAGATGGTAGAGCAGATTTAAGTTTTTATATTAATGCTAATTTTACAAATAGTGTCAATTGCTTAACTTTAACAAGTAATGGAGATTTAGCAATTGGTGCTGTTAATGGTACATCTTTAAGTACAATTGAACAAAGAGTTATAACATATGGTGGTAATTATAGTGGTTCAGGTGTAACTTCTGGTTCTGGCGTAACTTCTGGTGTATTTGGTGGTGATTTATTATTAACTAACTATTGGGGTATAGCCATTAATTTAAATGCCGGTGGATTAGGAGACGGAGGTGGTAATGCTGGAAATACAAAAATTTATGGAACATCATCTTTTACTATTAATACAAGAAGTAGCGGAAGTTCAACTGGTTTTGATAAAACATTATTTACTGTTAGAAATAATGCTAATGTTGGTATTGGAACAGGTAATACTAATCCAGGAACAGCATTAGATGTTAAAGGTGTAATTAATGTAAGTAATATAGGTGGCACATTGGGAGGTCCTTCTAATATAAGTGCTTACGGTGGATTTGGTGATAGAATTGTTTTATTTCCAGGTATTGCTGGATCAACATTCCCTTATTCTATTGGAATGAATGCTTCTACTATGTGGTTTTCAGTTCCTCAAACAGGTACATATTTATGGTCAAGTAATACAACAGGCACTACAATAAATAGTAATATGTATTTAGATAATACAGGAAGTTTAAATGTTTATAATGATATTTCTTGTTTTACAAGTGCGTCTGATATAAAATTAAAAGAAAATATTAAACCTCTTGAAATTAATTGTATTGATTTAATTAATAAATTTAAGCCTGTTGAATTCACATGGAAAGATATTAAAGATGTTCCAGGTGATAGAAAAAATACAGTAGATTATGGATTTATTGCCCAAGAAATTGAAGAATTATTACCTCATCTAATTAAAGAAACAACTTGTTATAAAACTATTAAATATGAAAAATTTGCTCCATATTTAGTTAAAGCAATACAAGAATTGAGTAAAACTATTATCAGACTTGAAACTAAGATTGATGATTTAACAAGTGAAATTGAATATCTGAAAAATAAATAAAAAAATGATTTAATTCTTATCTTTATATTAATATTAAAAAAATGTCAGGAAGTATTTTAGATAAACCTTTTAGAATGAAATATGATTTTTATGAAGATAATATTAAAAAAGATTCAATACTTAAATATATTACATGTATTAATGATATGTGTTTAGTTGAAGATGTTGAAACTAAAAATAGGGCATGGGTTTCTAGAAGAGACATTACACCAATTGATAAATCTGAATTAAATAATACTGATTATTGGGGTTAAAATTAATAATTGATTATTTAAGGATAAAAATATTTATTAATTTAAATGTTAAACGCAAATCTTATAAATATTACAAATAATAAAAAAGGTGTAGAAATCGGGGGTCCAAGTCAATATACTGGTGGTATTATTTATAACAATGCTTTATCATTAGATAATGTAGTATTTTCATATGATACTATTTGGAAACAACATACAAATGAATATAAATTTAATTATAATAAAGAAGCTGGTAAAACATTTTTTAATGATACAGTAAATATTACAAGTATTGATGATAATACTTATGATTTTTGTTTTGCTTCACATACACTAGAACATATAGCAAATCCTTTAAAAGCCATTAAAGAATGGTTAAGAATTGTAAAAAAAGAAGGATATGTTATAATTATTGTTCCAGAAAAAAGTGTTTGTTTTGATCATAAAAGAGAATATAGCAAATTCAAGACTTTATTAGAACAATATGAGAAAAATGTTGGAGAAGATGATTTATCTACATTACCTGAAATATTACAAAATCATGATTTAAATTTAGATAAAGCTGCTGGTAATTTCGAAGAATTTACAAAAAGATCTCTTAATAATTATAATAATAGATGCTTACATCATTATGTATATAATGATGATTTATTAATGGAAATATGTAATTATTTTAATTGTAAATTTATTTATAAAGAAACTAATGATATAAATCGATGGTTTATTATTCAAAAATAATTTTTTATATTCTTATCAATTTGTTATTTATTTTTACATAACGTTTATTCTTTTTAATTAAAACATTTCTCTTATATTTAATATCATCATAATAAACAGCAACGCGTTCTTTTGTTTTCTTTATTGTAGATAATTTACCCTTTTTATTACCACCTTTTTTACTTAATGAAACAGCTGGTATTTTAAATTGATTTTTATATGTATTATATATTATATTTTTATCATTTTCAGGAGATAATTCAATTAAAAAATCAACTGCAGCATAATAAATTTCATCTATCATTTTTATAATTTTTATATTTGAATTATTTAAATTCAAATTTTTATTAATATACTCGTTAAATATTATTTGTATATATTTTATTACATCTTTATTGTCTGTTATTTTATTTTTAATATAATCAGGTATATCTGTTTTTTTAATATCATGTAATAACTTAACTATAATTAAAATAGAATCATTTATATTGTCTGCTTTGTCTTTTATTTCATCTGTTGTTTTTAATTGTTTAATAACATTTATTGGAAGACATATTTTCATTTGACTTCTATGAAATATTATTAAATTTTTTATTATATTTATTATATTTGTTAAAATTGTATTTTGAATTAAACTTAATATAATATTTAAATAAATATCGTAATAATAATTACTATATATATATGTAATTATCATATCTTTATTTACTTTCTTATCTAAATTTTCTTGAAATTCCTTAACATCAAGTGAAGTAGGATCTTTATTTTCAACACAATATGTGTTAAAAATAATATTTAAAAAATTAGATTTTTTCAATTTATATAAATAATCATCATAACATACATCTATTCCATAAAATTGAGTTTTTATGCTTGAAATTAAATTATTTAATTCTTGTAATTCTAATATTTTTTGTTTATTACCTAATAATATTTCATAATATTTAGTATAAATATTTTCTACATCTTCTTTTTTTGTAGAATAATTATATTTATCAAAAATTTTAATTGTTTTTTTATAAATTAAATCAGTTTCTTTTAATTCATCTATTTTTTCAAAATTAATATCATTATAAATATCTTTTGGTTTTTTAATTACACTTAATTCATTATTATCAATTTTAAATTCTATTAATTCTGAATTAATATAAGTAAAATCAATTATATTTTTAGCATTAATTATTTCTAATAAATAATTATTTATTATATCTATTTTAAATATATCTTTAATTTTATCACAAAAAATATCATTATTAGTTACATAATTTTCTATAAAACCCTGTATTTTTTTACTATCAATACTAGCAATAAATTCATTGGAATTTTTAGTTAATAATCCAAATTTTTTTTCAATATTATTTTTAAACATATTATTAATAATTAATTTTATATCTTGAAAATTGTCATTAAATTTTAGTTCTTTAATTTGATTTACAATGTCTAAATATTTATTTTTATCAAATATACTATTTAAAGCTCCAATAAATATTTTTTGAAATTTATATAAAATATATTTTATTAATAGACGATATAATATATATGTTTTATAATTTTCCAATCGGGGATGTGTATTAGTAGAACAATTAAAATTACTTTTATAAATTAAAAAAATTTTATTAAAATTCTTTAAATGTGTGTTATATAAATCAGAAAGTAATAAATTGCTTTCCATTTTTGTATGAGAATCGCGTAAAAATTTTTTCTCAGTTTTACACAATTCTACAAATATATTATATGAGTCTTTATATTCTTTTTCAATGATAGCCCTATCTTTTTTTTCATCAATACCAAAGCTATCAAATTCATAAATATCATTTTTTAGAATAGAATAATCAATTTTATCTATTTCTTTATAATTATGATATAAATCATCATTGAATGAATCATCAATATCTATACTTGTTTTATCTTCACAAGGATTTTTTGTAGCACTAGATGTAGGTGCTATTGTAGTTGAAACATTTGTTTGTGCAGAACGAGTTGTTAATTGTTTAAATGCGTCATCAGCTTCTTTTTTTCTTTGTTCTATTCTTTTACCCTTATTCCCAAATAAACCAAACATATATTCTATATTTAAGTATATAAAAAAAGAATGATAAAAGGATAATTGACGCTTTTAACTCCCATCTTCTCACTAATTTCTATCTCAATAAACTTTGTTGGAAAGGCTGTTTCGGCTCTATGACCACTATACATTTTGATTTTTTAAATAAAAT
>TBL_comb48_EPIDRAFT_1002694_pt1 | contig 12249 bp, 10 predicted proteins | sample TroBogEpilimnion_37_FD_10681 | JGI IMG/M metagenome (IMG submission 10681)
CCATCTTCTCGAACTCCCAGTAGGCACGCAGCGACGCCAAGCGGTCCTGGCCCTCGACCTTTCGGTAGGTGAAGACACAGTGGACGATGGCCACGTGGGTGCCGCCAGCCAACCAGGTGTAGATCTTGCCCACATCGGCGACTTCGTCACCAGCCAAGTTGGACGAGAAGATGTCGAAGCGAATTTTCTCCGACGATGCGATCACCGTGTCGTAGAAGGCCGAGATCGCGGCATGGCCCCGGTGTCCCGTGCCCTCTGGGTCGAAGGGCGACTTGCCAATGGGGTCTTGGACGACCGCGTCCTCAGCGAAGAGATTGAGCCACGTGTCTTTGTCCTTGTTGGCAACCGCCTGGCGTGATGCGGCGCCGAGGTCTCGAGCGGTCAGCGTGCTGGTCATGGTGTTACCCCCTGGTCCTGGAAATGACGGTGTCGGCGAATCGGTTCAGACTGTCGAGCTTGGTTTGGAGTGCCTCGGGGTCCGCACCCACGGTGTAGGGGTACCGGAATCCAACGATGACGTCGGTCACCCCAATGTCTTCGAGGCGACGAATGCCGTCGACGCTGTAGGCGTCGACGGAGATCACGTGGAGTTCGAAGGGCTTATGGTCGGTTCCCGCCTTCTTGCGCATGTCGTGCAAGGTGTCGAGCATCCCGGGGAGTTCGCTCAGGTCCCCGCCACCATGGAGCCAGCCATCACCAATGGTCGCCGCACGCCGCAGCGCCGGGGTGCCGTGGCCGCCGATGAGCAGTGGGACGGGCTCGGTTGGGACCGGGCACAGCTTGATCGCTGGCACGTCGTAGACCTCGCCGTGGTACTCGAAGTACTCGCCGGACTGGAGGCCCCGCAAGATGTCGAGGGACTCGTCCATCCGCTTGCCACGGTTCTCCCACGGGAGACCGAGCATCTCGTAGTCCTCACGCCACGGCGAGGTCCCAACCCCGAGGGCGAGTCGGTTGTTGGTCATGACCGCCGTTGAGGTCACCGACTTGGCGACGAGGACGGGGTGACGAATCGGCAACTTGACGACGAAGGTGACGAAGCGAAGCGTGGAGGTCACTGCGCCGAGTGCAGGGATGAGCGTGAAGGGTTCAATGAAGGGCTTGCCCTCCAAGAACTCTCGGGTGCCATCGGGGTTGAAGGGGTAGGTCGATTCCGACTCCTGCGGGTAGCAGATCGAATCTGGGATCACCATGGAGTCGTACCCTGCTGCCTCAGCGGCGATGGCGAGCGGTGCGTAGAAGGTGGGTTCCACCATGGACTCGGCGTAACTGAAGCGCATCTGACGTTCCCCCCGGACTCCTGTCGCCGACTACCGTTCGGCCATGGCTCCCCATCCTGCCACCGCAACGGACCACCCATGATGCGCGGGCTCCCCGTCCCTCCAGCGAGAGACCTCGACCTCGCCGCCATGGAGCGAGCAGCGCACGCCGCCCTCGGCGACATGGCCTACAGCTACTACTCCGGAGGGGCTGAGGACGAGCACCTCCTCGACCGAGCGATCAGCGATTGGGAGCACCATCGTCTGGCACCACGGGTCCTCCGAGATGTCTCCGTCATCGATACGAGCACCACCGTTCTCGGCCACGCAATCGACCATCCCCTGCTCGTCGCCCCAACGGCCTTGCACGGCCTGGCTCACCCCGAGGCGGAGGTGGCAACGGCCCGAGGAGCAGCCGCAGCGGGTGCTGGATTCATCCTCTCGAGCCTGTCGACGACGGACCTCGACATCGTGGCCGGTGCCCGCGGAGCAGCGCCACAGTGGATGCAGCTCTACGTCTTAAAGGACCGAGGGGCAACCCGTGACCTCGTCGCCCGCATCGCTGGCGCGGGGTACGGCGCGCTCCTCCTCACCGTGGACGCGCCGGTCTCGGGCCTTCGTACCCGAGAGCTCCGCGGAGGGGTTGCCCTCCCGCTGGACCTCGACCTCCCGAACCTCTCTGCTGCGGTCGGAGATCGATCGGGAGGTGAGGGGTTCATGGCAATGGCCACGAAAGCCTTCGATGCCAGCTTGACCATGGCCGACCTCGAGTGGTTGGTTGACCTCGCTGGCATCCCCGTTCTGGTCAAAGGGGTCGTTCGGGCTGATGACGCTCTGGCCTGCCTCGACGCTGGCGCAGCTGGCGTCGTCGTCTCCAATCACGGGGCCCGCCAACTCGATGCAGCAATCNCCACCGCTCGGGCACTGGGGTCCGTCGCCGAGGCTGTTGGCGACCGGGCCGAGGTCTACGTCGATGGTGGCATCCGTCGACCCGCTGACGTCGTGCGTGCGCTCGCGCTCGGTGCTCGAGCAGTCCTCCTCGGGCGACCGGTCCTCTACGCCCTCGCCACCGGCGGCGAGGACGGCGTCAGCGCTCTCATCGACTGGATGGCGGGAGAACTCCGTCGAACCATGGCGCTCTGCGGCGTAGCGTCCATTGACGAAATCGACCGATCGCTGCTCTGGGGGGAGTCATGACGGACACGATGGCGAAATTGGTCCTCACCCGGGTCCACGACCACGGACTCGGGTGTATCGACGCCGAGGATCGCCGGTGGTCGTGGGCAGAGATGGTGACCCGAGGTGCAACGGTCGGCGCAGTGCTGCGGACGATGGCCGATCCCGACCAGCCGCTCCACGTTGGCGTGCTGCTGCCGAACACGCTCGACTACCTCGACTGGCTGATCGGTGCAGCGCTCGTCGGCGCCACCATCGTCGGCATCAACCCGACACGGCGCGGCCAACAGCTCGCCAACGACATCACGAGCGTGGACTGTCAGATCATCGTCACCGACGCTGAGGGTCGAGCGCTGCTCCATGGCCTTGACCTCGGTGCAGCGTCAGGTCGCAGCATCACCGTCGACGACCCCGCCTACCGCGACCTCCTCGACGACGTCGACCCCGACGACATCGACGCAGTGCTGACTGAGGCCGAGAGCGTTGCGCCGAGCGACCTCTACCTCTTGCTCTTCACGTCGGGAACCACCGGAACACCCAAAGCGGTGCGTTGCACGCAAGGGCGCCTCGCCACCATTGCCCAGACCGCCGGCGCCAACTACGGCTTCACCCGCGATGACGTTGGGTACTGCCCCATGCCCCTCTTCCACGGCAACGCCATCATGGCGCTGTGGGCACCGTCGTTGTGGGCCGGTGGCGCCGTTGCTCCGGCACCAAAATTCTCAGCATCGAAGTGGCTGAACGACGTCCGTCGAACCGGAGCGACCAAGTTCACCTACGTGGGCAAGGCCGTTGCCTACCTGCTCGCCACGAGTCCTCGCCCTGAAGATCGCGACCACCGCCTCCAGATGGGCTTTGGGACCGAGGCGTCGCTCCCTGATCGCCTGGCCTTCGCCGAGCGCTTCGGCGTCCGCCTCATCGAGGGCTACGGATCGTCCGAAGGTGGTATCAACATCATCGCCTCTGCCGATACCCCGCTCGGTGCCCTCGGGCCTGCACCAGCGGGGATGGACGTGGTCATCGTCAACGAGGCGCTCGAGGAGTGCCCGCCAGCTGCGTTCGACGCTGACGGCAAGTTGCTCAACGCCGAAGCGGCGATCGGTGAGATCGTGAACCGAACGGGAGCGGTCCGCTTCGAGGGGTACTACGAACGTCCCGACGCCGAAGCCGACCGGATCCGCAACGGCTGGTACTGGTCGGGTGACCTCGGCTACCGAGACGCCGCTGGGTACTTCTACTTCGCAGGGCGCTCTGGGGATTGGCTGCGGGTCGACAGCGAGAACATGGCCGCTGGCCCCATTGAGGCGGTGGTGAGTCGCTACGAGCCGTTTAGCTCGGTCCTCATCTACGGCGTCCCGAGTCCCCACGGGGGCGACGAGGTCATGGCTGCCGTGGAACTACGCGAAGGTGCCACCTTCAATGGAGCAGATTTCGCTGCCTGGTTGGCCGCCCAACCCGATCTCGGCACCAAGTGGGCACCGAGTTTCGTGCGAGTGATGGAGCACCTCCCCGAGACGGCGACGGGCAAGTTGACCAAGGTCACCCTCAAGGCAGAGGGGCTGAGCGTCGACGACCCGATCTACTGGACGGGTCGTCGACGCAGCGATCCCTACCTGCCCTTCGACGATGCAGCGGCGGCGGCCTTCAACGCCTGAGGCGACTCAGGAGTTGAGCATGGCGCCAAGCAATCCGCCACCGCCGCCGTTGTTCGTGGGGCCTTCTGCCGTCGGGAGGTAGGGCGCGAGCGCATGCGCCAGGTTGGCGATCGGCAAGGTCTGCAACCACACCATGCCTGGACCGGTGAGCGAGGCGAAGAAGATCGACTCCGCCCCAAAGAGCATGTTCTTCACGCCTTTGACCATCTGGATCTCGAAGCGCATAGAGGCGTCGAACAGCCCGACGTGGCCGGGGTGCACCCGGAGGTTCTCCCCTTCGGCCAAGTGGTACTCGACGAGTTCACCGGAGAGTTCGATCCACGCCGTCCCCTCACCGCCGAGGCGTTGGAGGATGAGACCGGCGCCACCGAAGATTCCCGCACCCAGCTTCTGCTGGAAGCCAATGGTGAGGTTGACTCCATCGGTACCGGCGAGGAAGCCGTTGCGGTGCACGAGGTACTCCCGGCCAGCGCCGAGCGCCACCGGTCGGATCTCTCCGGGCATCTTGGTGGCGAACGCCACGGTTCCTGGAGCGCCGACAGCGTCGTAGTGGGTGAGGAACAACCCGCCACCTGACACCGCGCGCTTCATGGTGCCGAGNAAGCCCTTCTGGCCTGCNCCAGCGGTTTGGGTCGTCATTTGAATCGACGAGGTCATCCACGAGATCTCACCTGAGTGTGAGACCAGCCCTTGACCTGGTGCGAGGTCGACCTCCAAGACCGGCATGGTGGTGCCGAGGACTCGGTGGACGAGGCCTGCCTGCGCGTCGACCGCTGCGGGGTCATCAGGCGAGGGAATGCCGCCCGAGGGCGGCGGTGGTGGCGGGGGAAGTTGGCTCATGGGGTCCTCCTCGGATCTCTAGAGCACCATAGACCGCAGCTCATTGGAACCGTCGGCAGTCCAGCTCAGATGGGATCGATGAATCGGTGTGACGGCGTGCCGAGTCGACGGGGGGCTCGGGCGAGCGTGGCGTCGATCACCACCCGAGTCACCGCCGGGTCGATGACGTCATCGATCTCCAAGTGTGCTGCCACGTTGAGGGCGCGACCGTTCTCGTAGGCCGCCGCGATCATGTGCGCCTCNGCTNCNGCNCGCNCNGTCGGATCNNCNATGCGNTCGAGNTCNGCNCGGAATCCCANCNNCACCGCTCCTTCGAGTCCCATGCCGCCCATCTCCGCTTGCGGCCACGCCGCGGTCAACAGCGGAGCGGTGAAGCTCCCGCCGCACAACGCCTGCGCGCCGAGACCGTAGCCCCGGCGAGTGATGATCGCCACCATGGGCACGGTGAGCGCTGCTCCGGCGACGAAGAGGCGACTGGCGTGACGGACGAGTCCCGTCGCCTCTGCCTCGGGGCCAACCATGAACCCGGGAGTATCGACCAAGCTGACGATCGGCAGCCCCCAGCTCTCGGCCAGTTGGAAGAGGTGGGCACCCTTGTCCGCTGCTGGTGCGTCGATCGCCGCGGCGTTGACGGCGGGATTCGATGCCAGGACAGCAACCGGGCGACCACCGATCCGTCCGAGCCCGGTCACGAGTGCGCCGCCGAACCCGGCACGGAGCTCGATGAAGCTGTCTTGATCGAGGAGGGCGTCGATGACCGTGGAGGCGTCGTAGGCCCGACGCCGGTCGTCGGGGAGGCAGTGGCGAATCTCGTCTGCGGGACCTACCGGGGCTGCGTCGACCTCACCACTCGACAACGACAGCAGGGCCTTGGCGATTTCGACCGCGTGGTGCTCGCTGTCGGCGACCAGGTCGATTGATCCCGCAGCCATGTGGACGGAGAGGGGACCGACCTCTTCGGGGGTGATCACGCCGAGACCGCCGCCTTCGATCATTGCGGGGCCACCCATGCCGATCGTTGCCCCCGCAACGCCGATGGCGATGTCACAGCAGCCGAGCAGCGCCGCGTTCCCAGCGAAGCACCGCCCGGCCGCGATCCCAATGGAGGGAACCGTCCCCGACAGCGCTGCGAAGGCAGCGAAGGCTTCGGTGTTGAGACCAGTGACCACGGGGTGATCGGTATCGCCCGGTCGACCGCCCCCACCTTCGGTGAAGAACACGACGGGGAGGTGCTGACGAGCGATGAGGTCGAAGAGGCGATCCTTTTTCTGGTGGTTGCGCTGCCCCTGGGTGCCAGCGAGCACCGTTGCGTCGTAGGAGAGGACGGCAATGGGACGGCCGCCAACCGTTGCGGTTCCAGTGATGAGGCCGTCGGCCGGCGTGGCCGCAATCAACTCCTCAGCGGAACGCCGTTTGGTCTGTGCGGCGTAGGCGAACCTGCCGTACTCGACCAGTGATCCTTCGTCGATGAGGTCGGCCACGTTGGCTCTGGCGGTGCGGAGTCCACGTGCAGTGCGTTTGGCAACTGCTGCAGGCCGAGCAGCATCGCCGAGCAGAGCGATGCGGTCCTCGAGTTCCACGCGGCGGTCGTCTGCGAGCCGACTGCTCGGTGCTGCACCGCCGCCCCCATTCGGCTCCGAAGGTGCTCCGGGCCGGAAGTCGCAGATCAGCGATCCCGGCCGAACCGAATCCCCGGGGCTGACCATGACCGTGACCACGGCGCCTGCGGTTGCAGCCTCGATGTGGTGCTCCATCTTCATCGACTCGACGATGGCCACCGTCCCGCCGGCCTCGAGCTGCGTCCCGGGTGCTGCCACCATCACGATGCTGCCGACGAGTGGTGCGGTGACTTGGGTGAGACGCTGCGAAGCCATGGCGCGACCCTACCGTCGCTCCCCGTTTCCCTCTCAACCGGAGCACCCTGTCGGGGTTGGCTAGCATCCTGTCGTGCGCGGCATCCTCTCTCTCGCTGGATACATCCCTACTCACCGCTTGGACCGCAAAGACGTTGCGGCGGTCTTCGGCAACGGCGGCGGCAAGGGCACTCGTGCCGTAGCTGGCCACGACGAAGACACCACCACCATGGGGGTCGAAGCTGCCCGCCTCGCCATGCGTGGCCGCAGCATCGAGCACCTCGCCCTCTTGTTCTCGACCGCCAGCCCCGCCTACGCCGATAAGACCAACGCCACGGCCATCCACGCCGCCCTCGGTCGACCGAGCAACGAACCGGCGTGGGACTTCGGCGGTGGCGCTCGCTCAGCCATTGGCGCCTTCGGCTTCGCCCTGGCCAGCATGCCGCCGACCCTTCTCGTCACCGCAGATCGCCGCGACGGCCTCGCCACCAGTGCCGACGAAGTCGGTGGCGGTGACGGTGCGGCGGCCATCCTCGTCGGGGAGGGCTCCGACGACCTTCCGGCCATCTGCGTGCAGCGTGGTGGCGCGGCGGCAACCGATGAGTTCATCGACCGCTGGCGCGTGCCCGGCGCCACACGGTCCAAGCAGTGGGAAGAGAAGTTCGGTGAGCAGCGCTACAGCGCGCTCGCTCGAGACGCGTACGGCCGAGCCCTCGCCGCTGCGGGGTGGAACGCCGACAGCGTCGACAAGGTCATCGTGACCGGCATGCACGCACGAGCGGCCAAGGCGGTCGGAGCGAAGTTGAGCGGCGGTCGCGACGTCCTCGTCGACGACCTGGCCGCAACCGTTGGCCAAACCGGCGGCACCCACGGACTACTCCTCCTCGTGGCCACCCTCGAGTCGCTCGTCGGCACAGCCGGCGGCACGAAGATCATGCTCGTCAACTTGGCCGATGGTGCCGACGTCGTGGCCCTTGAGACCACCGATGCCATCGCGACCTACCGCCCGGCTCGCCCGATCTCGGAGCAGGTGGCGATGACCCGGCAACTCCCCTACGGCAAGTTCCTCGCTTGGCGCCAGATGGTCACCCTTGAGCCACCGCGCCGTCCAGAGCCCGGTCGCGTCTCAGCGACTGCTGCGTGGCGGAGCGAGGACTGGAAGTTTGGGTTCGTCGGATCCCGAGACCGAAGCAGCGGCGCCATGCACCTCCCGCCTGCTCGCGTGAGTCGCATCGGCGGTGCCGTTGACGACATGGAGAAGGTCTCCATGGCTGATGCCAAGGGGACGATCGTCACCTTCACCATTGACCGCATGGCCTACTCGCCGAGCCCGCCGATCGCCTTCGCCATCGTCGACTTCGACGGCGGTGGACGGTTCCCGGTGGAGCTGACCGACTGTGGTCCCGAGCAGGTGGCCATTGGGGGCCGCGTGGAGATGACCTTCCGTCGCCTCTTCACCCAAGACGACATTCACGACTACTTCTGGAAGGCCCGGCTCCTGCCGGCCGGCGCGTAGGGACAAGGAGAGCCATATGGCCAGCCACGGGATCAAGGATCAAGTCGCCATCGTCGGCATGGGGTGCACCCCCTTCGCTGAGCACTGGGATAAGGGCCTCGACGACCTCATCGTCGACGCCGTCCAAGACTGCTTCGCCTCGACGCGTGCGACGAAGGCCGACATCGACGCCTACTGGTTGGGCACCGTCCAAGGTGGGATGAGCGGCATCACCCTCGCTCGTCCCCTTCAGCTCGAAGGCAAGCCCGTTACCCGAGTGGAGAACTACTGCACCACCGGCTCTGAGGCGCTCCGGGCTGCTGCCTATGCGGTGGCCTCTGGCGCCTACGACGTGGCCATGGCAGTCGGCGTCGAGAAGGTCAAGGACTCCGGATTCCAGGGGCTCAACGCCCAGGCGCCACCGAACGACGGCACCGCTCGCACCCTGACGGCAGCCGCGATGTTCTCCATGGTCGCCCCGGCCTACGCCAACAAGTACGGCGTCGACGAGGAGACCATGAGCGATGTGCTCGCTGCCATTGCGGTCAAGAACCACTACAACGGCGCTCGCAACAGCCGAGCCCAGTTCCGTCGGGAGATCACGGCCGAGACCTGCAAGGCCTCACCTCGCCTGGCCGGAGGTCTCGGTGTCTACGACTGCGCCGGTGTGGCTGATGGCGCAGCCTGTGCGATCGTCGTTCGCGCTGAAGACGCCTACAAGTACACCGACAAGCCAATCTTCATCAAGGCGCTTGCCTTCACCGCCGGTTCGGGATCAGGCCTCATCGACCCGACCTACGACTACACCCACTTCCCAGAGTGCGCCGGTGCCGCCCAAGACGCCTACGCACAAGCTGGCATCACGAATCCCCGAGAGCAGCTGGCGATGGCAGAAGTCCACGACTGCTTCACCCCCACCGAACTCGTCCTCATGGAGGACCTCGGATTCGCCGAGCGGGGCACGGCCTGGCGCGATGTGCTCGACGGTTCGTTCGCCTTGAACGGCACCTTGCCGGTCAACCCTGACGGCGGCCTCAAGAGCTTCGGTCACCCGACGGGTGCTTCAGGGCTGCGCATGATGTTCGAGTGCTGGCTGCAACTGCGCGGCGAAGCACCCGCAGAGCGTCGCATCGACCTGAAGAGCAACCTGGCCCTCACCCACAACCTCGGGGGCTACCCCGGCGAGATGGTGTCGTTCGTCTCCGTGGTCGGCAGCGAGCTCGGCTGAGGTTGGCTCAGGCGACGCTCGATAGTGAGCCCCGCCTGTCCGTGACGCTCGACCCGCCAGACAATTCCCGCCAAGACCACCGCGGTCGGGAGCTCGACGAGGACGGCGGACAGCGCCGAACCGAACAGGGCCCGGCGTGAGTCATCGGTCATGAAGTCGAACCACATATCGACGAGCAGCAACACCGAGAGAATCGCGGCTGGAATCTCGATGGCCCGACTCTTGCGAATGGCCAAGACCGCGACGGCAATCATCAACACGATGAGGAGCAGGTCGAATCCCACCCACATCGCGTCGTAGTGCCCGACGGTGTCTCGACGAGGGAGGACGTAGGCGAGGTAGATGGTCCACGGAATCAGGACGGCGACTCCGGCGATGAGTGCCCCGACGAGGGCGCGCGGAATGAGGTGCGGTGGGAGGCGCCGGTGCGTCGTCGTCCCCTCAGCGCGGCCATTAGTCACTGCGTCGAAACCTAGCCCTTGTGCAGCCGTGGACCACCATCACAGCTTCGTGCACCACGCCACCGTCACCCCGTGCATTCTCTGGTCGTCGTAGGAGTCGGCGAGGTCGCTGGTGAGGCCGGCACGCATCGCTGCAGCCGCCACCAGTTCGCCGCTCGTCGTGATTTGGCGGTGCTGCTCCTCAACGGGCTCCCACACATCGTCGATGAGCGCCGCACCAGAGATTCGTCGATCGACGGTTCGCCGTACTCGATCTTCGACGCCCGAGACCGTCAGTCTCCAATCATCCCTCGACTGCTCCAACGTCCACCGCCCCTCGGGCCCGAGGCGCCCCGGGGCGACGAGGTCGAACGCGGCGACTCCCCCAGAGCAGAGCGACGAGGCTGCAGTGTCCAAGAAATGGTCGAGCCCGAGATCGGCGACTGCAGCGCTCGGCGCGTAGGAGAGGACTTCCCCGATGGCGCAAATCGCGACACAGTTCGACGGAAAGCGCACGGTGTCGAGCGTTCCGACCGAGACGAGCGCTGCGGGCGCTGATTGTTTCGTGAGCTCCACCATGGCAGGGGATCGATCGAATGCCACCACGGTGAATCCCGCATCGCAGAACTCCGCTGCAGCCACGCCTGCCCCACAACCCAAGTCGACAATGGTCCCAGAAGTGAACCCCCGAGCGTGCAGCCTCCGGAGAATGGCGGTCGCAGCCCGAGTACCAAAGTCACCGAAGTCACGACCGTGGATGACGGCGAGCGGTGTGTCGTAGAAGGGGAGAGGCTGGGGGTCCACACTCCAAGGTTAGGCATGAGGCCCGTGCTCACCGCTTCGAAAGGGTGGTCGGAGCCGCAGCGGAACTCCCCCGGCTTCGGGGCCACATGGGCTGAATGCTCACTTCTCCACCAGTTCGACCGGCGCACGAATTTACCGCAAACATTTTTGAAACGTGAATATCTGAATATTCATGCATTGAACATCAATGATAAGATGCTTGAGTATGAGTACATTTCTCCGCAATGCCAAGGCGAACCGCTTCAGGATCTACAACGCCTCGACGCTCGGGACTGCGCTCCGCCACTACCGATCACAACTCGGGATCTCACAAGCTGAACTCGCCGCTCGAACGGGCATCCCTCGCAATTACCTGAGCGCCTTGGAGAACGGCCTCGAAACCGAGCAGCTGAAGCGAACCCTCGATCTCCTTCGAGAACTCGGCGTTCGCATGACCCTCGATCACGAGGACTGGTAGTGGAGAACGAACTCGCGCTCTGGCTCTACGGAGATCTAGTCGCGACGGTGTCTCGAGAGGCAGGTGGGAAGGTCCGCCTTCGCTACAGCGATGTGGCCTTGTCGACGTTCGAACTCGGTACACCGCTCCTGTCAATTGGTCTCCCGCTGGCCAACGTGTCCTATCCAAACGCCCGAACCCGGGCATTCCTCGATGGCCTCCTTCCAGAAGGCGAGCAGCGACGCGTGATCGCCGAACAGCTCGACCTCAGTTCGAACGACACCTTCGGACTCATTCGAGAGCTCGGACGAGATTGTGCAGGAGCGATCGTCATTCAAGCTCGAGACGAACCAGCGCCCGCACTGGCAACGACACGGACCGCACGACCATTGACCGATGAGGAGATTGCCGATCAGGTCGTGAACTTGAAGAGCGCCCCACTCGGTCTCAGCGATCACGTACGAATTTCTCTCGCTGGAGTGCAAGAGAAGTTGCTCCTCACGCGCCTCATCGACGGAACCTGGGGCTCACCCATTGATGGAACGCCGTCCACGCATCTCTTGAAACCAGAGATCAGAGCGTTCCCAAACACCGTTGCCAACGAGGCGTTCTGCATGCGGTTTGCCCGGCACCTGGGCGTCCGCACCGCGACGATCGACACCACCGAATTTGGAGGACGGCCACTCATCGTCGTCGAACGATTCGACCGGGTCGTTGCGGCCGATGGAAGCGTTCAACGCATCCATCAAGAAGATTTCTGTCAGGTGTTCTCACGCTCGCCGAAGGACAAGTACCAACACGACGGTGGGCCGTCCTTGCGCCAAATTGCGGGCATCCTCCGGCAGTACGCCGACCCCCAGTCCCTCATCCACCTGCTCGAGATGGTGTTCGTGAACGTGCTCGTCGGCAACGGCGATGCGCACGGGAAGAACTTCTCCGTGCTCCACCACCGCGATGGACGGATTGAGCTCGCTCCCCTCTACGACTCGCTCTCGACCCTCTACTACGTCGACAGTGAGCTCTCGATGTACATCAACAACGTCCGCAAGACCCGCACCGTCAC
>TBL_comb48_EPIDRAFT_1002696_pt1 | contig 12241 bp, 9 predicted proteins | sample TroBogEpilimnion_37_FD_10681 | JGI IMG/M metagenome (IMG submission 10681)
ATCCGTCACCGAACCTGTTCAAGGAGAATCGTGACAGCAATTACTCAAAGATGCCACTATTTTCGATAAAAAAGTGAGTGCGTGTCGCAACATTATTTTTTTATTTTTTTGTGCTGTTTTGAATTTTATTAAGTATTTCTCTCTGATTTATTTCTCTGGGCGATTGCATATGGGTTGGTTTTTAAATCAAAATTCCGAAAATCGGGGAGTTTTGCAACGGCAAAACCTACAAAACCGATACATAAGAGCCCTCCGGAGATCACTGAAGTGCGTAAAGTAGTCATTGCAGCAGTAGTACCGGCGCGTAACTGTCCTGCGAGTGGCCCCACGGAGTAAGAAAGTAACTCCAACCCCGCTAATCGACCTCGATATTCGTCATCGATGGTCTGATTCCATAAATTAGCTCGACACATTGCACTCACCTGATCTGATGCTCCTGCGATCCCTAAAAAAAGCAAGATGAGCCACAAGGAGTTCGTACAACCAGCCAAAGAGATGAAAATTCCCCACCCGAAAGCCGCCAACGCAATAGCTCTCCCGTGACGAGTGAAATGTTTCATCCAGCCACTGGTGGCTGTTACAAGAATCGAACCAGCTATTCCGGCTAGATAAAAAAAGCCCAGGGCCCACCGCGCATGTATCTGGTCAGCCCAAAATGGAAAGAGAGCATTAGGCATCGCAAAGAACATAGCGGTGAGATCAATGATGTACGTCCCTACTAAATCTTTACGGGAAGCCGCGTAATGAATGCCGTCGAACATAGCTCTAATTGACGTTGGGGTTACATCAGGAGCGGGCGGNACTGGACTGATTCGAAGCATCAGAAGGACCGAAAAAATATAGGTNATGCCATCGATAAGNAATGCCACNTTGACGCCAGCAGTCGCAATGATTACTCCCGCAACAGCAGGTCCGATTATCGAACTAACTTGCCANCGCAACGATAAAAGTGANGTCGATGCNGGTAAGTCCTCGTGCGAAACCAGTCTTGGGATAATNGCAGCGAAGCTTGGTCCCTGAAGTCCTTGGACGGCNGCAAACCCAGCGGCNACGATNTAAAGCAGTAGGAGATNGGGTTGATGCANCATTGCGTTACCAAACAAAGTCGCTGAACAAATTAGGGCAACAGCTTCACAACCCCAGACCATTTTCTTACGATCAACAGTGTCTGCAAGAACCCCACCGTATAAAGCAAAAATAATTAAAGGTGCAATTTCGATGGCGCCCATGAGTCCTACGTCGATATAGGAATTAGTCAGAATCTTGATCTGGAAGGGCAACGCCACCATGGTAAGTGCGGATCCAAATTGCGTGATGAGGCCTGAGATAAATAGGTAGCGAAGATCGCGATTTTTCTTCAGCGGCGAAAAATCAATAGAAATCTTGGGCACTGGGCAAGCCTAGTGAAAGGTCTCTGCCTCTGATGGGAACAGTCCTGATTCGACATCAGACATCCATTCTTTGAGGCCAAGAGAGATCTCCTGGCGGAGGTTGCGGTATGCCCTAGCAAATTTAGGGGGATGGGGAGTGAGCCCCATTAAATCGGTCCATACGATCACTTGGGCATCACATTGATTGCCTGCCCCGATCCCGATTACGGGGATAGAAAGTTCTTGGGAAATAGCCTTCGCGAGTTCGGTTGGGATGAGTTCCACGACCAGTGCAAAGACACCGGCTGCCTCTAAAGCTTTGGCATCCTTCATGATCCGCGCCGCATCAGTTCCACGTCCCTGCACTTTAAATCCACCTAATGCATGTACAGATTGAGGCGTGAGGCCAAGGTGACCCATGACAGGGATGCCAGCGGCAATTAATTTCTTTACCTGAGGTACTACTTTTTTGCCACCCTCGAGTTTCACTGCTTGAACCTTCGCCTCTTTGAAGAAGCGAATGCCGGTTTCTAGAGCTATTTTCGGAGATTTTTCATAAGAACCAAACGGAAGGTCGGCGACAACTAAGGCCTTGTTCGAACCACGGACAACTGCGCGAGAAAGCATGATCATTTCATCGAGGGTCACGGGGATGGTGTTCTCTTCGCCCAGAAAATTATTGCCAGCACTATCTCCCACGAGGAGTACGGGAATCCCAGTCTCATCGAAAATTCTTGCAGTCATCTCTTCGTAGCAGGTGATCATTGACCATTTTTCGCCACTTTTTTTCTTGGCGGCAAGATCAGATATCGAGGTGCGTTGGGCACGAGCGTTAGACATTTTTCCCCTTAGGGCTCGCGGCCAGAAATGGTCCGCGGCTGCCCAAAGTCTACTCCGCCTGTGCCTTACGTGAAATAGTGAGCAGATAGAGTGGGGGTGTGAGCAATCAACCAATCGGACAATTGCGGGTTGCTCTTGCTCAAATAAATCCCAAGGTCGGGGATTTCCCCGGCAATTCCGAATTGATTTTGGAATACGCGGGTAAGGCCGCCAGCGCCGGAGCCCACATCTTGGTTCTGCCCGAAATGATATTGACAGGATATCCCGTTGAGGATTTGGCCTTGCGTCCAACCTTTAGGTCGGCCTCTAGGGCGGCTTTGCAACAATTGTCGCAAAAATTATATGACTACGGAGAATTAGTAAGCGTCGTTGGTTACCTTGAGGAGAGCGAGAATCAACGCCCTCAGAATGCCATCGCAATTATTTATCGCGGCCAGGTAGTTGCAAGATATATCAAACACCACTTACCTAATTACGGTGTATTTGATGAATATCGCAATTTTGTTCCCGGCTCCGAATCTTTAATTGTTCGGATCCATGGGGTAGATGTGGGCTTTGCAATCTGCGAGGATATTTGGCGAGAACACGGACCCGTCTCGGAATTAGCTGCCCGAACTCCAGGACTTGTTGTCGTACCAAATGGCAGCCCGTTCGAACGCAATAAAGATGATCTTCGAGCGGCGCTGGTCCGACGCAGGGCAAGAGAAATTAATGCCCCACTTCTTTATGTGAACATGACCGGCGGGCAAGATGACTTGGTCTTTGACGGGGATAGCATCGCGGTTTCTGCAACCGGAGATCTGATTGCCCGGGCGCCGCAGTTTGCGGATGGACTGATGGTCATTGATGTAGACGCGAAATGTGCCACGAGTAATCCTGATTATGTTATTAGTGAAGAACGCATCGGTGGATATCTCAAGAACATTCATGGCGCCGCCGAACGCCTTGGTCCGGAAGCCGAGATCTGGCAGGCACTTGTGGTCGGCTTGCGCGATTATGTGAAGAAGAATGGTTTCCCTTCTGTGGTCTTGGGGTTGTCAGGGGGTATCGATTCTGCAGTAACGGCGGCGCTCGCAGCTGATGCGATCGGTGCTAAACAAGTATTTGGCGTGGCAATGCCAAGCAGATATTCATCAGAACATTCGTTGAGCGACGCGGCTGACTCTGCCAAGCGAATTGGGCTCAATTACCGAGTTCTAGAAATCCAACCCATGGTCGATTCTTTTCTCAATAACGTTGGGCTGACTGGAATAGCCGAAGAGAACGTCCAGGCCCGCGTGCGCGGCACTACGCTCATGGGCTTATCAAATCAGGATGGCCACTTAGTACTGGCCACTGGCAATAAATCTGAATTAGCCGTGGGATATTCGACGATGTATGGAGATGCTGTGGGCGGATTTGCACCCATAAAAGATTTGCTTAAGTCTGAAGTCTGGGCGATCGCACGGTGGCGAAATAAGGCTGCCGCCGAACGCGGAGAAATACCGCCAATTCCCGAAAATTCGATTACCAAAGAGCCCAGCGCAGAACTACGGCCAGATCAGAAAGATAGTGATTCATTGCCAGAGTACGAACTTCTGGATCGCATTCTTACGATTTACATCGAAAACGACGGTGGCATGCAGGGATTGCTGCAAGCAGGTTTTGACGAAGTGCTTGCAACTCGTGTGATTCAGATGGTGGACAAGGCCGAATACAAGCGACGTCAATATCCTCCTGGCACAAAAATAAGTCGGCGTGCTTTTGGAAAAGATCGTCGACTTCCAATTACATCTGGGTGGCGAGAAGTCACTCAAAAATGAACCGCAAAGATTTTAAAGATTTTAAAGCTCTGAGCTTTGATTGTTACGGGACCCTTATTGATTGGGAAACCGGGATTGCACAATTTTTACTTCCATGGGCAGCCAGCAATGGATTAGCCCTGTCGGCGGAAGAACTATTGACAGCTTATTCAAAACATGAAGCAGCTGCGGAGGCAGAATTTCCAGCAGAGAAATATCCCTCGATCTTGGCCAAGAGTTTGCGACGCCTAGGGATCGAATTGGGGGCAGCAGTGAGCGATGCGCAAGCCACTTCTTTTGGAGCATCAGTACCCGATTGGCCCGCATTCCCTGACAGCCATGAAGCCCTGACTTACCTTGCGAGAAAATTTAAATTGATCATTCTCTCAAACGTCGATCGCCAATCATTTGCAGGTTCTAATAAGAGGCTCGACGTGCAATTCACATCAATTCTGACCGCAGAAGATATTGGGTCGTATAAGCCTGCCGACCGAAATTTTGAATATCTAGAAGCAGAAATCCAGCGCCTAGGGATACAGAAAGAGCAACTACTTCATGTGGCCCAAAGTTTGTTCCACGACCATGTTCCGGCCAAGCGCCGGGGAATTGCCAGCTTATGGATTAATCGCCGGCACGACGTCCCAGGATGGGGCGCAACCCCGGACCCGGGCGGCTCGCTGGATATCGAATGGACTTTTAACTCAATGGCAGATTTTGCTGCAGCGGTCGCTTCGGAATAAGAAGTCATGATTTTGCATTTGCCCCGCTAGTTCTTTAGTATTTACCTAGGTCACGAGTTCCAGGTTTTAGCCCCGGCTTACTGGACGGCAACCCTCCACCACGGTGGGGTGCTCCGGGTGAAGACCAGGTCGATTACAAAGGGTAATCGGCAAGCGTGGGTTAAAAATGATCAGGGGATATTTCCCCAATCCATTTAAGCCCCCTTATTTTCTGGGAGGTATGTCATGTCATTTTCATCCGAAAATGCAGCTTTCGAAACACGTCAGATTCACGCTGGTCAAGTACCAGATCCAACTACAGGCGCTCGCGCCTTGCCACTATTTCAGACAACCGCTTATGTTTTCCGCGATACAAAGCATGCGGCTGATCTATTTGGCCTTGCAGAACTTGGAAATATTTACACCCGGTTGATGAACCCAACACAAGATGCTGTCGAACAGCGCATCGCGGCTCTAGAAGGTGGAGTTGCAGCGCTTCTTCTTGCCTCTGGTTCTGCTGCAACCACATACGCTGTCTTAAACGTTGCGGAAGCTGGCGATCACATAGTTTCTTCACCAAGTCTTTACGGCGGAACTTATAACTTGTTCCACTACACCTTGCCGAAATTTGGCATCGAAGTAACTTTCGTAGAGAATCCAGATGATCCTGAGTCATGGCGCAAGGCGGTACGCCCAAATACCAAAGCATTCTTTGGCGAATCTATTTCTAATCCTAAGAACGATATTCTTGACATCGAGACGGTATCAAAGATCGCCCACGAGAATGGCGTTCCACTGATTATCGATAACACCGTTGCAACACCATTTTTGATCCGCCCAATCGAACACGGTGCCGACGTAGTAGTCCATTCGGCAACAAAGTTCTTGTCTGGTCACGGAAATTCTGTTGTTGGTGCGATTGTTGATTCGGGTAAGTTCGATTACGCCCAGTTCAAAACCAAGTTCCCTGGTTTTAACGAGCCAGATCCTTCCTATCACGGCTTGGTTTATGCGCAGGCTCTGGGTGTGGGTTCTGCTTTTGGAGCCAATCTCTCCTACATCTTCAAAATTCGCTTGACCTTGCTTCGTGATACAGGCGCAGCTGTAAGTCCGTTCAACGCATGGCTATTGGCGATCGGCCTTGAAACTCTTTCATTGCGTATTGAGCGTCACGTACAAAATGCTCAGGCTGTTGCTGCATTTTTGGAGGCGCACCCACAGGTCGAAAAAGTTAATTATGCAAGCCTGGCTTCATCCCCGTGGAATGCATTGGCCAAGAAGTATGCTCCGAGTGGTTCAGGAGCAGTCCTCTCCTTCGAAATAAAGGGCGGTATTGAAGCTGGCAAGAAGTTTGTAGAAGGGCTCAAGTTACATTCACACGTTGCAAATATTGGTGACGTGCGTTCCTTGGTCATTCATCCAGCATCAACAACTCACTCTCAGTTGAGCCCAGAAGAGCAAATCAGCGCTGGAGTTACACCTGGTTTGGTCCGTCTCTCAGTAGGACTTGAAAACATCATCGACATTAAAGCTGACCTTGAAGGAGGCTTTGCTGCGGCGAAGTAAAAAAAAGTATATGAATGATGGCGATAGTCCTGTTACGGGAGCTTGGCTAGAAAGCCACGATCCCGGTGATCGCCAATTCATAAATATCGGGGACCTTGCCTTGGAATCTGGCGAGGTCCTTCCCGATATAACTATTGCTTATCAAACATGGGGCGATCTCAACGACAATCGTGACAACGCGATTCTTGTTAATCATGCTTTAACTGGTTGGTCTGATATACCTGGCTGGTGGCCTTCAATTGTTGGCCCAGGCTTGCCTTTAGACTCGAATAAATATTTTATTATTTGTCCAAATGTTATTGGCGGTTGCCAAGGAAGTACTGGTCCATCGTCCTTAGCCCCAGATGGAAAACGTTGGGGTTCTAGGTTTCCAGCCGTTACAATCCGGGACATGGTTGCAGCAGAGTTGCAACTGACGAATCTCCTCGGAATAACGAGTTATTTACTTTCAGTAGGCCCATCTTTGGGTGGCATGCGCTCTTTGGAGTGGGCGATCGATCATCCAGAGCGAGTTAAAGCAATTTGCACTATCGGGTCTTCCGCGGTTGCAACCGGTGATCAGATCGGGGCTGCGTCTATTCAGATTCGGGCGATCAAGAAAGATCCATATTTCAATGGCGGGGATTACTACGAGCAAGAAGTTGGCCCTACAGAAGGTATGGGAATCGCACGTCGGATTGCCCACCTAACGTATAGAACAGAATCTGAAATGGATGTTCGATTTGGTCGCGAATTACAGGGCGATGAAACAGGTCGATATGCAGTTGAGTCCTACCTAGACCACCAGGCCAACAAGCTAGCGAAGCGCTTTGACGCCAATACATATATCGTGTTGACCGAAGCTATGAACGGCCATGATGTAGGACGGGGTCGTGGGGGAGTCGCTGCCGCGTTAGCAGGGGTCACAGTGCCGGTCTCGGTCGTTTCGATTGATACCGATCGGCTTTTCCCCATCAGACTTCAGGAGGAGATTGTGGAGCTAACTCCGACGGCAAGGCCACTATCGACAATAATCTCTCCATTTGGCCATGATGGCTTCCTCATTGAGGTCGAAACCATGGGTGAATTGCTCCGCGAGGCGCTGCAAACCCGATAACACGGTAAAACCGGGATAAAGATCCGATAAAGATCAGAATCTTTGACGCGCCGTGGTCAAAATCCAGTTCGGATGTGCAAAGTAGCCTGTGGACAAATTATAATATGGGTAACGATTCGACTGGTCGGCAAAGTTAGGCCAGGCAAACCAAAGGATGTTCCGTGGCTGTAATTCGTGCGCCCAAAAAAGGCGACAAGGCAGTAAAGACAAGTAGCGCTGCACCTAAGAAGAGTGTTGTAAAAAAAGTTGCTGCGACCAAAACAACTGCGAAGAAAGTTGCTGCTAAAAAAGCTCCTGCTAAAAAAGTAGCCGCAAAGAAACCTTCGACGGGTCCACGTCGTTTTCCAACGAAGGCCGAACTTGAAGCACTTCGTTTGAAAAAGGAATCGGATGCGCAAGCTGCGGCAGAGAAGAAGGCGGCGGGCAGAAAACTATTTCCTACTAAGGCAGAGTTGGAAGCACGACGGGTTGCAGAAGTAGTCGAGAAGAATCCTGCCAAGCCAGGCAAAACAGTTATCACAAAGATTGATGGCGAAGAAGTCGAGCTTGAAGAAATTGAATTAGAAGATTTAGAAACGCTTGTAGAAGAAGTAAAAGAGATCGTTGCTGAAGAAGATGAGAAAGCGGAAATCCGCGTAGTCAACGTAGCGGAGGAATCCCAGAACGAAGAGAATGCCTTCACCATCAAAGATTCAGAAGAAGACGATGCACCAGCACAAACAGTCCTGACTGCCGGTGCAACTGCCGATCCGGTTAAGGATTACCTCAAGTTGATTGGCCGTGTTCCGCTGCTGAATGCCGAGATGGAAGTTGAACTATCACTGCAAGTCGAGGCTGGACTTTTCGCAGAAGAGAAGCTCGCTCACGATAAGAAAATTGATAAGAAACTAAAGCGCGAATATGAACAGCTAGTGCTTCAAGGCCGTAGAGCTAAGAATCACTTGCTGGAGGCTAACCTTCGCTTAGTAGTGTCTTTGGCAAAACGTTATACCGGACGTGGAATGCTCTTCTTGGATCTCATTCAAGAAGGAAACCTTGGCCTGATCCGCGCTGTAGAAAAGTTTGACTACACAAAGGGATACAAGTTTTCAACGTATGCAACCTGGTGGATTCGCCAGGCTATTACTCGCGCGATGGCTGACCAGGCTCGTACGATCCGTATTCCGGTTCATATGGTCGAAGTTATTAACAAGCTTGCTCGTGTTCAGAGGCAGATGCTTCAGGATCTTGGTCGCGAACCTACCCCAGAAGAATTGGCCAAAGAGCTGGATATGACACCTGAAAAGGTTGTCGAAGTTCAAAAATATGGTCGAGAGCCGATTTCCTTGCACACACCACTCGGCGAAGAAGGCGATTCTGAATTCGGAGATTTGATCGAAGATTCTGAGGCGATCGTTCCTGCTGATGCCGTCTCCTTCACCTTGCTCCAAGAGCAATTGCATTCGGTACTCGACACTTTGTCTGAGCGTGAAGCTGGGGTAGTGGCTATGCGATTTGGGCTGACAGATGGCCAGCCAAAAACTTTGGACGAAATCGGCAAAGTTTACGGCGTAACCCGTGAGCGCATTCGCCAGATTGAATCAAAAACCATGTCAAAGTTACGTCATCCAAGTCGTTCACAAGTTTTGCGTGACTATCTCGATTGAGAGAAGCACCACTTAAAATTCGCTGAGTGGTCATTCCTAGAGCATGATGATCAGATCACCGGCAAAAAAATTTACCACCTCATCACTCCTAATCACATGAATAATGAGGATTGGAGTGAAGCAATCAACTTCGTTTTAGAGACTGCAGCATTCCAGGTTTCTTAGCGTCTCTTCAGTTACTTTTAGGCAGTTAGAGGGACGATGTTGGAGTTTCTACCAGCTTTGAGGTCTCATCCTGAATCGTCGCAACAACAGATTTCAGACCTTCAGAGTATTCCTTCGCATGGTGGCCGCAGAAAAGTAATTCTCCACCGTTAAGTAAAGTGGCGCGGACATAGGCCTGAGCACCGCAACGATCACAACGATCGATCGCATTAAGAGGGGTAGGTTCGAGGATCATTTGTTCGGTCATCGACTGCTCCTTTTCTAGTTATGTGGTTTAGCCTTATTTCTTCTTCCTAGTGGAACAGTAAACCATGTCTCTTTTATTCCTCGCGCCTTGAAAGTGATTTTTCTTGAATTTCACAGAAATTTCTCGCTGACTAGGGTCCCAAAAGGGCAATTCGTGTCTAACTCACCGATAACCTTGCGCCTCATGGCAACCGATGATAAAACCGCGACGACAGCTAATGGCTATACAGCCAAAGACCTTGCCGTTCTCGAAGGTCTTGATGCCGTTCGCAAGCGCCCAGGAATGTATATCGGCACAACTGATTCTCGTGGCCTCATGCATTGTCTCTGGGAAATCATCGACAACTCTGTTGATGAAGCACTTGCAGGGCATTGCAACAAAATCGAAATTAATTTGGAAGCCGATGGTTCAGTAGAAGTACATGACAATGGTCGCGGAATTCCGGTTGATAAAGAGCCAAAGACTGGCCTTACTGGCGTAGAAGTAGTTATGACTAAATTGCACGCCGGTGGAAAATTTGGTGGTGGTTCGTATGCAGCTTCGGGTGGGCTTCATGGCGTTGGTGCATCTGTAGTAAATGCACTCTCATCGCGTCTGGATGTAGAAGTTGACCGCGATGGAAAAATTTATTGGATGTCATTCCAGCGTGGAAATGCCGGAATATTTGATGGTGATGGCCCGAAAGCTCCCTTCGAAGAAAAATCTGGCTTACGGGTCATTGGTAAAGTCGCAGCAAAAGTAACTGGAACTCGCGTTAAATGGTGGGCCGATAAGCAGATTTTCCTCAAGGAAGCCGAACTTGCTATTGAAGATATTTATGCCAGGGCTCGCCAAACTTCATTTTTAGTACCCGGACTCGAATTAATTGTTAATGACAACCGAGCACGTTCGAAAACTTCTGAAACTTTTCTGCACAAAGGTGGAATTTCAGAGTTCTGTTCGTTCTTACGCCCCGATGAACCCGTTGGTGAAGTAATTCGAATTTCAGGTAACGGTGATTATTTAGAAACAGTTCCTGTCTTGGATGACAAGGGACACATGATGCCGACAGAAGTTAGTCGGACCATGGGCGTGGATATCGCGATGCAGTGGGGTAACGGTTTCGATAGCACTATTGCCTCTTTCGTTAATATTATTTCGACCCCCAAGGGCGGAACACACACTGCAGGCTTTGAACGGGCAATTACTAAGGCCTTCAACGATGCTCTNCGGGCCNCTAAGACGCTTAAGAACAACGANGTTGATGTCATCAAGGATGATGTACTTGANGGCCTCACAGCNGTAGTCACGGTTCGNATGTCCGAACCGCAATTTGAGGGNCAGACAAAGGAAGTTTTGGGAACTGCTGCNGCGACCAAGATCGTTGCCGCAGTTGTTGGAGANGANCTCAAGAATTTTTTCAGTTCTAGTAAGCGGATAGATAAGGCCACTGGTCGTTCGATTCTGGAGAAAGTGGCTGCCGCATCGCGCACGCGCATTTCGGCTCGGGCGCACAAGGATCTTCAGCGCCGAAAGAATGCATTAGAGAGCAGCTCTCTGCCCACCAAATTATCGGACTGCCGATCCGATGACACAGCTCGCACCGAACTCTTCATCGTAGAGGGAGACTCGGCGCTTGGCACCACTAAGGCTGCGCGTAACTCTGAGTTCCAGGCGATCCTTCCGATCCGCGGAAAAATCTTGAATGTTCAAAAGGCTTCGCTCTCACAGATGTTAGAGAACAATGAGTGCGCTTCAATCATTCAGGTTATTGGTGCCGGCTCTGGCGCATCTTTTACTTTGAATGATGCTCGTTATGGCCGAGTAATCCTGATGTCCGATGCGGACGTTGATGGCGCGCATATTCGCTGCCTTCTCTTAACCTTGGTTTATCGTTATATGCGCCCGCTGATTGAAGATGGCCGAGTCTTTGCAGCAATTCCGCCTCTTCATCGAATTGATGTCGTCGGTGGCAAGCGCGGAGAATTGCACTACACATACAGTGATGATGAGATGAAGAAAATTCTTGCTGATTTAAATGCTGCTGGGAAGCGTTGGAAAGAACCGGTTCAGCGCTACAAAGGCCTCGGCGAAATGGATGCGGATCAATTGCGCGAAACCACCATGGACCCGGAGAAGCGCACTTTACGTCGCGTAACCATGAAGGATGCGAAGGCGGCAGAAGAGATCTTTGAATTACTTATGGGAAACGAAGTTGCTCCCCGCAAAGAATTTATTTCGAATGCAGAGATTGATCGAGATCGGATCGACGCTTAAGCAGCACCAATCCTGGTGCGACGGGGAGTTGCAAAGTTTTTAGACACCTGCGTTAATTCTTCTGAAACTTGGGCCTTAATATTCTCTTCACTAGATAGAAGCTTTTTTAAGTGAGCAATTATTGTGCTCAATTCCTTCTGCTCTGATTCAAGTTCTAACTTGCTCATCTTCGTGAGACGACGCAGAGGCATATCCAAGATATAGTTGGCTTGCTCGTCTGACAGCTTAAAACCCTTAATTAACGCTGCTTTTGCGACAGCGGCGTCATCAGAAGCTCGAATGATCTTTATAACTTTATCTATATCGACGATCGCTTTTAGCAGTCCATCGACAAGGGTTAGGCGACCTTCGGCCTTGGCCTTACGAAATTCGGAGCGGCGTCGGACCACCTCGATTCGATGTTCGATGAAGACCTGGAGTAATTCTTTAAGTCCTAAAGTAAGCGGCTTGCCATTTACGAGCGCTACCGCGTTAACGGAAAATTGATCTTCCATAGGTGTCAACTTGTACAACTTCTCTAGAATTTCTTCTGGTTCGTATCCATTCTTGATCTCG
>TBL_comb48_EPIDRAFT_1002697_pt1 | contig 12240 bp, 9 predicted proteins | sample TroBogEpilimnion_37_FD_10681 | JGI IMG/M metagenome (IMG submission 10681)
TTCTACCCTATTTGGGAAGCTGCTTCAGTTGACGAGTGGTTATACAACGGTGGTCCTTACCAATTAATCGTTTGCCACTTCTTCTTAGGTATTTGCTGCTACATGGGCCGTGAGTGGGAACTTTCTTTCCGTTTAGGTTAAACGCTAGCCCGTCTTTATTGCGAAATAAAGAAAAGAACTGGGTTAATTGTCAAGAAAACTAAGCCTGTACTATTTTAAATTTTGTTTTTTTAAATCTTTCTTATATCTTTTCTCTTCGACCCCCATTCTTTTTAATAAATGTAGGGTCAGAAACCCGACCTTTTTTAAAAGTTGATGACTTTCAACCCAACTATGCTTGCTTAAATAATAATGACTTGAGTCTTGAAAAAAAAATGAAAAATTTAATTTCTTCAAATATTCAAGATTCAATTGATCTGAATTCAGCCGAGCGATTCAATCCAGCCTCTAGTCATAATTTTTATTTTGTTTTTCTTGAACAAGCAAATCAACGAGTAAAATGCGGTGACTATATTGAAAAGCACCATATTTTACCGTTACATTCTGGTGGACCTGATGAAAAATGGAATATTATTAGCCTTTGCTATTCTGACCATATTGTTGCCCATTATATTAGATGGTTAATTTATGGGGCTCGAGGAGATAAACTAGCATTTACTTATATGTTAGGAGCACCTGATGAACAAACTCGAAGAGAGTTAGCCGCTTTAGGCGGTTCTATTGGTGGTGTTCGAGCTCAAGCCAATTATAGAGTACAAAACCGAGGCTGGTTTAATAGCGACGTTCAAAGTGATTTAGGCCGCCGTGGAGCCGATGTCAATAAACGACAAAGTACCGGAGCATGGGACCCTAAAAATCTTAAATTAGCGAATAAACGACATAGAGAATTAGCTGGTTTAATGCGGCCTATTCAATTAGAGAATTTGCAATGTGGTATCGAAACTCAACGAGAAAAAGAACTGGGCCGTTTTAATAAAATTGAACAAAGGTGACGAAGTGTGATGTTTCGTGGTTTAAAAATTGGAGGTATAAGGTATCTTGCGGATCCGGAAGAACCTATTTATCATGGAATTTTTGTAAATGGGAAATATTTTCCAATGGATCCCCGGAGTCCTCAACACATTTGCGAAACTACTTTAGAATATTATTTACACTTTGCACCAATGGCATCTAAAAAAAAACGGGGTAAAAAGATTCAAATAATTTCGGAATGAACAAACCGAATAAAGAATTTAAAAAACAAAAACAGGTAAGTCAACTTGCAGCCAAATTTACAAAATTAGTTTATTGAAAGGCTAGGGCAGCTCACCCCTTTCAATTTAAGATTATCAGATACTGCGATGTCTTGCGAGGTCTTTCGAATCTTTTCAAAGCCTTTCAAAGGACCTCTAAGTGGTAGCTTCTTAATTAAAAAGAATGCTGGGTTCCAACTACGCCCCAACTTCGTGCCCCACCTTTTTAGGAATGAAGGGGCCAAGAATGAAGGGACCAGAATCTCATTTGTAAAAAGGTTCAACGACTAACGGGTGAGGCGCTAAACCAATAACCCCGACACGAATTCCCGGCAACTTATACGTAATGCTCGGTTGGCTTCGACCCTTGAATCCAAGGTTAGAACGATCTATCCACTATAAGTTGAAGACATAGTCTGAACTTTAGGGAAACCTAAAGAGGTCAATAATAAAGAGTATTGACGAATGAAACTTTTTTTCATTCTCTTTTTAGTCTTTGCGGCGGCTCCAATAATAAAAAAGTCTGTGCTGGTTGAACCATCCCGGCTTAATTTGTAGCGGCCCAAATTAAAAAGATAAACATTTTTGATGCGTCCTTGGATCGCTGTAGCTTACTCAGCACCAGTTGCTGCAGCTACTGCTGTATTCATCATCTACCCTATCGGTCAAGGTTCATTCTCTGACGGTATGCCTTTAGGTTAATTTTTTAGCCCCACCTGTTCCCCCTATAAATGAAAAAATAATGGGGGTGTTTATGAAAAAAAGAATTTTTTATACCAGAAATGGAAGGTTGGTAACTTGTTTAAACGGGGAATCTCTTGGGGAAATAAATGGATTGGAGCCACAATCTAAAAATCAACAAAACCCAGACTCTCAAGACAATCCCGTGCTAACTTTATCAGAAGTAACGTTTCCGAAATTACCTGGAATCTATCAGATCAGTTGCCAGAAAAACTCTAAAATTTACATCGGTCAAAGTCGAAATCTTCAACAGAGAATTTCTACACATAGGTCAAAGCTTAGACGAAATTTGCATGATAATCCTACTCTTCAGTCAGATTTTAATCTTTATGGCGAAAATTTTTTCAACGCTTCAATCCTTTTTGTCGGGCTGGAATGGGAAAACCAAGAAAAAAGGATAAAAAAAGAAAAAGAATTAATCCTTTCTTCTCAACCTGAACTGCTTTATTGTATTTATAGAGAAACCCGAAAAGGTTCAATGAATCCTTTTTTTGGCCGTTTTCATAAAAATCAAACTAAAGAAGCCATGTCCGATTCTAGTAAAGGAATACCTAACCTAGCTTTGGGTACAAAAATTTATATTCCAGCTTTTGTTTCACGAAAAGGAAACGGAAAAAATTTTAGTGGTGGTAATTTTTCAAGTATTAGTGAAGCTTCAGAAAAAACTGGTTTTTCTCGAAGAATGATCCGTGAAAAATTAGATAATCCCAGCTATCCTGAATGGCGTCGAATTTTAAAAGATGAAGAGTAAGAACTTTGAATTGATTTTAAAGAGAAAAGGTACTTGGTCCCGAAAAAAATTCAAAGGACCAGAACTTCTGATAAAAAATGCGTAACGGCCATCCTAACCCCTCTTTTATTTAAAAAATTGTAAGGGTGTCTTACTTGAGAAACAAAAGTAAGAAAAGGAGTAAGAGATAAGCATCTCTGAAAAAATAAGGTTCTTCAAATATTGTGTGCTTGCTCGCCGGATTGTTAGGGCACCCCATCTCATCATTACCAGAATGAAAATTCTAATTGGGGGCTTCAACATACTAATAAATGAAACCCTTGGTCGTGGTCCCAACCACGTTAATCGAAGAATGGAGGCCACACCAAGGATAAAATATATATAAAAAAAGGATCGACGGGCAAAATAACTCAAATATTCAGAACATGATATGGTCTGATCTTCAAGGTGACTTGAAGCTGTTCTTTCTTAGTGAAGAAGAAAGACGAGGCGGTAGTAGCGACACAGCCTGAACATAAATGATCTCTGGTACTTTCAACTTCATGAATAAATAAACGATCGTGACTCGTTTTGGAAACTTAACGATGCCAATTGGGTGAATTCCTGGAAGCCTAAGACATTATTTTTTTTATGTCAAATCCACCTCAAAAACTCTTGGGATTGCTGACTTTTAGAAATCATGTGTGTTTAAATTTAGACGAATACAAAAATTGTAAAACACTTCTATTTTTTAACTGCAACAATTGTTCTTGTAATTTTTCAACTACCTACCATTCTTATTCAAGTGCGAAACAAACAGGATGTATGAATTGCAAAAAATTAATTGCCAGCAAAACTCACAAGGGAAAAAAAATATCAGAAGAAACAAGATCAAAAATTTCAATCGCAAATAAAAACAAAGCTGGTACGTTAAATGGAATCACAGGAAGAAATCATCCACGTTTTATTCATGGCCAAGGAAGAACAAAAGATAGTTGTTCAAGCGAAGAATATGCGTGGAAAAATTCTATTCGAAAAATCTATAAAAACAGATGCCCATTTACGAATAAACCAGATTTTAAATGCGATAAACACCATTTAGACTCTTATAATTTATTTCCTAATCGTCGATGGGATATTACAAATGGGGTTTTACTTTGTAAACTTCTTCATTATGAATTCCATATTCGGTACGGGTTTGGGAATAATACAGAAGAACAATTTATCTTTTTTATCCGAGACAAATTCAATCTGAATTGGTTGGAACTTAAACAAAAAATTTTTGAGGAATCGGACCACAAAAACTAAAAAAATAGACGTCATGGTAATCAGTTGCCTAGCCCCCCGAAACGTTACCTTTTAGTCTGGCACTTAAAATTATGCGATCTTTCGTCAAAGACCTCGGAATTCTACCAAGCATTAAAACTGCTAAGGGGACAATAAAAGGCTTACGGTTTGCGTCGCATATAAACTAGATAAAAGTAGGCTTATTGGCCCCAACAAATTATTTAAAGACGGGGCCCATTATAAGTCGTAAGGGGGAAGGTTCAGAGACTAGAAAGTGAGGAAACGAACCAATAATCTTTCCACGAGTGCCCAACGCCTAAAAATAATTTATGGCGATGATATAGTCCAAACCTCCTCGGAAACAAGGAGAAAAAGTTTAAATGACTTTTGAGCCGCACCATTATTACTTAGGTCTGATAGGGCGGCCTTCCCTACAAGAGTTACTTAGTATCTCGACTAGGGCAAAAAAGCTATGAATGACGCGATAAGAGAGGAAGGCACCCCACCCTTAAATTAAAGTAGTCCCCTTCCCTCTTGGCTGCGAAGCAACTTCTAGTTTTTTAACCTCTGCCAACAAAGGATCGTATTCCAAGCAGAGCATAACATCCTAATGCACCCATTCCACATGTTAGGTGTAGCTGGTGTTTTCGGCGGGTCTTTATTCTCAGCTATGCATAAAAAGAACTGTGCCTTTCATATGTAAATATGAACTGATAATTGGGTGAATTGCTGGAAATCTACTGAAAATACAAATTTTATAAAACAAATAACGAGTGAATGAATACGAAGCTTTTATACAAAACCGACGTTTGAACCCGCCAAATACTAAAGAATATTTAGAAATTCATCATATTATTCCTAAATTTGCTGGTGGGTCAGATGATCCCGAAAACTTAATACCTTTAAGCTATCCTGACCACGTTGAAGCACATAAACTCTATAGCTTGTGTTATCCTAGTGTCAAAGCTAATTTTTGCTTTTTAATGATGTCGAGTCAAACAAGAGAAGCTAGGCGTTCTTTTCGTGTTGCTGGGGCTTATGCTACTCATATTATTGCCAAAAGTAAAAAAGTTGGTTTTTTTAATTCCGAGCAACAAAAAAAAAATNCCGCGACTTCACTTGCTCGCCCAGATGCTAGGGAAATTAGAAGAAAAGCCGGGCAAATTGGGGGGGTGATTGTTAAGCAAAATATTGCGATTAAACCTATTGATAAATTTATATTTTCTTATCAAAATCAAGAAGTTTTATGCTTTTTCAATTGTAGCATTGGAACAGAAGTACTAAATGATTTAAAAAAGTATCAGCTTCAAACTTTTGGGGAAGAATTAAATATGATACGAGTTAGTCCTCTTTTAACAGGCAAAAGATCAAGTGCGTATGGCTGGACCTGCAAAAAAATCATTGAATAAAAAACTCTGACCCGCGGATTTTTAATTAATTGGCAAAATCTTAGAGGTACCCCCATCCTATAAGCCTAACACTTCATCGAAACTCGAAATAAGCTCAATTTGTTTTATAAACTTTTTTATTTTTTATGCCAATCAGCAGCCAAGCTATAGACGCGTCTATGGAAGGTTCAGAGACTACTGGGTGAACGAAGCGTCGTTCGTAAAACCAGATTCAGCGCCCAACACCCCTCTGATAGGAAGGGCCGTCCATCAATCAAGCCAGCAACTCGAGAGATGGGGAGCAACCTCTAATTAGGATGGGTGATGATATAGTCCATTCCTTAGGAAACTAAGGTTCTTTTGCCGTGATAGCCACCCTATCACTAGGCAAAAGACTTGTTAGAATTGATTCTAATAAGCTACAAAGGGTTCTTTAGTAACTTCTTCACTTATCCGTGAAACTACTGAAAACGAATCAGCTAACGCAGGTTACCGCTTCGGTCAAGAAGAAGAAACTTACAACATCGTAGCAGCTCATAAAAAATAACTGTGACTTTCATGCGTGAGCATGAAATGATAACTGGGTGAATTGACGGGAAACCTTCATATTTGCGGCATTACTACTCATAGAATCATTAAACCGAAACTTATTTTCTCAATTCTGACCCTTTCAAAATCCGGTTGTCGAATGAAAAAATCGCTTTTTACTTTTAATTTAAAAGATTATGAAACTTTCTCGTCTAGAGATGATTGGTTTAAAATAGCTCAAAAAGAGCCGACAAACCAATACCTTGCGCTTATTCTAAAGTCCATTGAAGAAGAATCAACTTTAAAAATTGAACCCAATATCTGGGCAAAAGGAACTGAAAAACACCATATTATCCCGAATTTTGAAAAATTTCCCAAAAGTAACGACCCACCTTATAAAGAAAAAGAATGGAATTGGGTTCAGGTTACCACGAGTCGGCATTTGGAACTTCATACTACGCGGTTCGAAACTTATGGACAATTCGGAGATCAAGTAGCCATAAATTTTCGAAACGGAAATTCTGAAGCTTCAAAAAACCGAATTGAATTAAGCCATCAAAACCAAAAGAAAAATGAAGTCGTGCTAGGGGTACCCCTTCCTTCAAACTAAAAATGGCCAAAAAGGAGGTCGTGTTCAAACCGAAGCAAAAGTTAACAAATATATTGAAAAACAAAGCGACGGGATGGTACTTTTTTTAAAACGGGGTTCAACTTGGGTTCATAAAGATTCTTTTCTAGAATCAGGGCAAAACCCACAAGTTAAGTTTCAAGCCAATGAATGTAAATTAATTTGGCAGATGAAAGATAAACTCGTAAAAGAACTTCAAAAAACCGGTGTTTTCTTTCTTCCAGAAAAAGAAAAGCAATTTCAGAAGTTAGCTAATACAAGTAACTCTGAGTTTACAACAGCTTTTTCAAAAGTCATAAAAACTTATATTGGTGAAAAGAAAACGGATAAAAGAAATAAAGCATGGGGTTGGGAGATTAAAGTTAATGATTAATTTTAAAACTATTCAAGATAAAGCGAAAAGCTTTAAAGGTCTTTTGAATAGATTCAAAAGACCTTTAAAGCTTTTTGAATGAGTTAGAATCTGCTCGCATTTATAAGGCAATCCGCAGCGAAGCCAAGAAGGGAGTTAAACAAATGGGCCCCAACTAGTTGCGAAGCATCCCCCAACTATTTTATAATGAAGGGGGCAGAAAGGGCCAATTGTTTTTCTGTTTCTTGGAACGTTCAGAGACTAAAGAGTGAGTCCCAACAATACTCTCTTACTAGCGCCCGGGTACTCAAACATAATTGGGGAAAAACGATTCAGAGCCTGAATTGTATTTAAAAAGATGATAGGATGGAAGGAAGGGTAGGATGCTTGTTAGGCCTCCCCATCCCATCCCTGCTTTTTTATCCAAACCCCTCTTATACAAATAAAAAGCGCTGCCTTACACGTGAAACAGGTTACCCCTTCCACAGACCAGTGTAAAACTCTTTTTGTTTTGCAATTTTTGAGTATATGATATAGTCCGATCTCTTCTGAAAAGTAGAGTTTAACAAAGTTTGGGTTACTTCGGTCGTTTAATTTTCCAATACGCTTCTTTCAACAACTCTCGTTCATTACACTTCTTCTTAGCTGCTTGGCCTGTAATCGGTATTTGGTTCACTGCTTTAGGTATTTCAACTATGGCATTCAACTTAAACGGTTTCAACTTCAACCAATCAGTTGTAGATTCTCAAGGTCGTGTAATCAACACTTGGGCTGACATCGTTAACCGCGCTAACTTAGGTATGGAAGTAATGCACGAACGTAATGCACACAACTTCCCACTGGATTTAGCTGCTACTGTTGATTCAATCAACGCGTAGTTTTTAGCCTGTCTTCATGAATATTTATGGGGCCCTCTTTCAAGGGCCCCATAAATAGAACGCAGAACAAGATACTTGGTTTCACGGCAGTTTTTAAGATCCGTAAACACTTTTATTTTTTATACAAAGGTAGGGGGCAGGATTTGAAAGGTTGTTTGTTTGTTTGTTAGGCCTCCCCATCCTAACAAACAAACAAACAAACAAACAAGGCCTCGAATTAAAAAAGGGACAACAAACGTTTGCTTCGCATACCAGGATATCAAGCAACTTTCCCCCCACGCTAACTTTAATAAAAAAATTCTCCCCGGAACCCGATTCCTGACCTCCCTGTGTAGAATTGCCAGTTTGTTTTGGGAGGAGCAAAACAGCCTTCAGCTGTTTTGCTCCTCCCAAAGCAAACCCCATGGTTGCTACGCAGTTGCTTCGCATCTTATCACGCCCCCTTTATTCCTGCCCCTTTCATTTAAAAGTAGTTATGATAGGGGGCCTAACACAAATGAAGGGACAAAAAGGTTAAGGGGGATGGTTCAAGCAGCAAGAACATTTCAAAGAGGTAGCTGTTAGTTGCTAGAGGGATTGTTAGGAAGGGGGGCCCAACATTCCTGCCTTCCTCGTATTAATTTTTCAAATTTGTACGGATAGCTTCGCCAAGTTTTGCTAAAATAAGTTCTACTGATTTTGTTGAATCATCATTAGCCGGAATAAATAAATCTGCTAATGATGGATCACAATTAGTATCTAAAAGAGTAATAGTTCGAAGATTTAAACGGCGTACTGAATTCATAAGGGTACGAGATTCACTTTTTGAATTTTTGGATAAACCAGCACCAACCTTATTATCAAATAAGGGGCGAGGATCCCCAGCTCCAGTAATAACAGTCTCGGATAATGTCTGACATTCCCGTACCGCATTCATCTCACAGTCTTGACCAACAAGAATAACAATTTCGGGAAGTTCAGTCATATACTGAATTCCTCCAAAGAATTTCTTTAATTTTTCATACTGTTTTTTCAAAATAGCTCGTTCTTTTTTTGTTTGTTCTTTTACTCCTGAAAAAACAGAATTTAAAGATGCCTGAGAGGCCGCCCCAACACGGTAGTCTTGAGAATTGCCCCCCTCGACTGCATTTTCAAGGATTCCTGCAGGAGCTTGCTCATAAGCCCCCCTTCCTATCTGCGCATCTAAAGCGTTATTTTGTGTAGAAATGAAATCGAGTTTATTTAATTTTGCAACGCATAACCGAATAGTGGCCCAGTTTGTTAAAAGCCCTCCTAACCAGCGATAATTAACATAATTGGCATTGCAATTTTCTGCTTCTTTTTTTACCACTCCTGCCACTTGTTTTCGAGTCCCTACAATAAGGACTTTCTTACCAAGAGGGGAAGGGTCCCCCATCTCGGCTCCTTTCTTTGAAAAATTGTTGAAAGAAGCGCTGTTCCCATTCTCGGACCCTCCACTTTTTAAAATACTATTAGGGCCCGAAATACGTGTTCGACCTGTTCCACCCTGAGTATTTTGTTTGCCAGTGTTACCCTGTGTACGTGGAGTTGAATATGTTTGTAAAAACGTATATGTTGAATCAAGGTAACCTGCGGTTTGAATAAGATCAATAATATGAACCCCATTTCGCTCACCAAAAATATAGGGGGCCATTTTTGGATTCCATTTATTAACACGATGACCAAAGTGTACGCCAGCTTCTAGAAGTTCTTCAATTGGAATCATTTTTTTTTTAATAAAAGAGGGATAAAAAATTGGGCGGTTCAGCGGGGGGATAGAAGCGCAGCAGCTTCCCTCCCCTAACAAGCGAGCCTAGGTTGCTAAAAGTTCCATAGTCNAGAGCTTGCTAGTTTGCTTAAGGGTATGAAATACAGTAGGCAAAAACGAGCGATGCTGAATATCCTGCCCATCAATACATGAGACGAAGGATTCGAAGGATGCCAAACCGAGAACAGCCGTTTATATTTTTTTTCGATTATGGTTTCTTCTTTGAAAATAAGGTCTGGTGGCTTCAAAAAGGTAGTTAGGAAGGGGGGCCCAACAATACCTGAACCTCCTAAAGCGGACTTTTTTTAAGTTCATTTAGTTGTGGCCGCTATCGAGAATTAAATATTCTTGCGGCCCGGATGCTTGATATGCTGCCGGTCCGTTCCTGTACTGAAACCAAACTACAAACCAATTTATTCAAAGAAAGGGCCGATATGTTTTCATTCGAAAAGCTAATTATTTTCACTTTTTTCCGTGATTGTTTGTTTGTTAGGCCTCCCCTTCCTATCAAGCCCTAGCATCACCAGTTTTGTAAAGTAAGAGCGCGATTTACCCCCCAGTAGAATCCATTGTTTCTTGGGAGCCAGAAACCTGTTTTGCATTATTAGGTTTGTGGTCGCTTTGTTGAAAGTAGTTTGAAGGGCCCCCCATCAGGCCTAACAAACATTCCCCTAAAATCACCGCTCTAATTTTTAAAATAAAGGTACGATGTAGAATGCAAGATAGATGGGGAAATTAACCCATACCTGAATACGTGATCGGTCGCTTTTTCCCTTCGACGTTCGCAGAGAACGTCGATGGGGGGGGGCTGTACCAAAATTACCACGCTAAACCGACTAAGAAAAGCTTAAGAACGGCAAAAGCAAAAGATAGCGAAAAACTGTATTTCTCTCTCTTTGAACCTGAGCACCAGCAAAGGAGCTTTTCCAAGTAAATAATTTTGCATTGAAAGAGAGTATACCATATTTTTGCTATTTCGAATGCTATTCAGGCATTGTTGGGCGCCCCTTCCTAACAAGCAAATCTACAAAAAACGAAAGATTCGGGCAAGATGTTTCGATGCTGGGTCCCAACTCGAATCAACTAAGGGACGAAGGCTGGCCGGATAAGCACCCCTATCACTGGGTCCCAACTTTTTAGGAATGAAGGGACTAAATTTATAAAAAAAAGAGCGGCCCCAAGAAGGGATTGTTAGGCCTCCCCTTCCTTCCTCCCCTTCCTAACACTTCCTATCACCTATTCTTTTTTATTTGTAGTGATGGAGTTAGGCCTGATGGGGGGCCCTAGCAATCAGGCCTAACAAACCCTAGCAGGATGCGAAGCAACCAACCCCCGTTTATTGTATACAGATCTCAATGTTTTCTCGTGCTGAAACTTCTATACAGGTTTGGCCCCCCATCCTAACAAGCAACTCCCTGAATTGCAAAGATACCTGGTCGAATCTGTCAAAATAAGGTTGCGAGTCGACAGAATATTTTGTTCTTTGTAGTTATTAGGGCTTGATAGGGCGCCCTAACAAGCATACCTTAATTGATTCTTGTTTGTTAGGCCTCCCGTTCCTAACAATCCCCCCACTCAAGAATATTCCCCCATCTTTTTTTTTCAATTTGTAGAGGCGCATTAGAATTTTTGAAATAAAGGTAACTACTTAAAACTACGATTCAGCGCAGCTAACAAATCTTGGATTGCTACAACTAAAGTTAAAAAAATGTGGCCAAGCGTGTTAGGGAGCTAGGGCAGCCCATCCGCCCTAACAACAACACAATAAAATAAATTGTCGAGATTTGCTCCTCATAGGCGGTACCCAGATTCGAACTGGGGAATGGAGGATTTGCAATCCACTGCCTTACCACTTGGCCATACCACCATTTTTTTTTTCGGCTGGGAAATATCTATTCGAAACAATCCTCGCCGACCAAGACCTGAGTATTTTAAAAAGAAGAGTCGATATTCAAGCGTCTCTCTAGTTTGTGGGATATTTGATAGGCTGCCCAGCACTTCCATATCAAGCTTTCGTCCCCTCTTTCAAAGTAATTAGAAGGGATTGTTAGGCCTGATAGAAAGGAAGGGATTGTTAGGCCTCCCCATCCATACCTTCCTTCCAAACAAATAATGAGACTCGATCATGAGTTTTTCGGGATGACAGGATTCGAACCTGCGACCCACTGCTCCCAAAGCAGTTGCGCTACCAAACTGCGCTACATCCCGTATAATAAAAACCTAATTATTTAGTAGTATACCTGGTTTCGGGAGTCTTTTCAAGGAAAAGACCCAGGGGAACCACTTTTGGTCGGTTGGTTAGGCTATTAAACTTCTCTGTCGTATTAGAGGGTTGTTAGGGGAGGGATGGGGGGCCCTTCCCCGCTCTAAGAACAACACGGGCATTCGGGACGCTTATTAGGGAATGTTAGGCTCCCCCATCCTTCTATCAGGCCTAACAAACAACTTCCAAGTAAAGATACGACGCAACTTGGGATACAAAGTAACCCAGTTTTGGGTTGGACTAGATTCGAACTAGTGTAAGCTTAGCTAATGGATTTACAATCCACCCCCTTTAGCCACTCGGGCACCAACCCTTGTTTGCAGGTAAGGAACCTGCGTTATTGCCCTGGATTGTTATGGGCGGGGAAGGGCCCCCCATCCCTCCCCTTCCCTTTCAACGTGTTAGGAAGTGTTAGGAAGGGTGTTAGGCCCCCCTTCCTTCCTTCCATTTAAAAGGAGTTTGTTAG
>TBL_comb48_EPIDRAFT_1002700_pt1 | contig 12237 bp, 17 predicted proteins | sample TroBogEpilimnion_37_FD_10681 | JGI IMG/M metagenome (IMG submission 10681)
AAAGAACCTACAATCAGTTGAAAGCTGCCACAAACGCGGTGCCGATTACCTGAATCAATCAACCGATCCTGCCGCTTCTTCACTTCAACGTAATCTGGAAACGTTAAAACAATGCTGGGATAACATTATGAGTAGAGCCAATGACAAGAAAATCAAGTTAGAAATCGCTCTCAAGGAGGCTACCGAGTTCCACGATGCCCTACAAGTGTTCATCGAGTGGCTGACCAATGCCGAGAAAACTTTGAGCGGCTTCAAACCCGTCTCCCGCGTCAAGGAGACCGTCGTCTCTCAGATCGAGGACCACAAATCCCTCCAAAAGGATATTTTTATTCAGAGGGATGCGATGGTCAACCTAGATAAGAAGGGGACCCACTCAAAGTACTTCATCCGATAATATCATCCGATAATATCAGATTGAATATCAGATTACTCAAGATCAAGAAGGCATTTTGTTCAACGACGACTATTCTATCGCACCGGAAATACTATTGTCTATACTATCATCGCCGTTGTTGAGAAAATATTGTCGGCGGATAATGTCAACGATTGGAAGAATCAAGCCAATGCGAAAAATTGGGAATTGAGAGGAAATGAATGTTTTTATGGAAAAATTTGTCATCAGACAGCTGTTTCTCTCAATGTTTTCCCCCGCTAATTGTCGCCTTTTTTCTTAAAAAACAAAAGAAACGAGTTAGGATCGAATTCTCTTCATACCCCTAAAAAAAATAAATTGGCATAGGAAAAGACATATTGCGTGCTGAGTGTGCAAATGTTCTAAAAAAATAAGTTATCAAAATTCCCTTTTTTAAACTTAAAATGATTCTTTCCGATATTTTCTGTTCACTTGAAGCCTTTGGTATTTACAGAGTCAGCCCCAAAGAAATATGAAGATACAAAGCTGTATAAACATTTAATTGGATTCTGCGAAGAAAGTGGAAGGTAACAAAGTGATGGAATGCTTTAAAATAGACACGTTTACAGAACGCCGGCAGCCTTCAAGTCTGCGAGCATCTTGACGACGTGCTCGGGCATGGGCGGAGGAGTGGGCAGGTGGTCGCCGGTGGCCTGGAATCCGTTTTCATCGGCGGTCCAGTTGACGCTGATGATAACACCGTCCGGAGAAGTGTAGGAATAAGATCCCCTGGAAACGGTGCCGATATCCTCGGGTTTGGGTCCGACTTTCTTTTGGTTTCCGCTTTCCTCAACTTTGGTGCCATCAGCAGATTCGAAACTGCCCAAGTGAAATTTGCAAATCATGAATATTGAAATGAGCTTGATCCAGTATTAAGGTAGGCTATTATTACAGTTTTTAAATAAGAAACTTACTCGAAAGAGTAGCTGCCATCGGCGTTCATTTCGCTGTTGGATGAAACAATCAAGATGGGATTACCCAGGGAAGCTTTGAATCCGGCCGGAGGTTTGACAACGGTAAGCCCTTGGGGTTGAGGGCGACGCTGGGGTGTGGCCATAGCCACTGCCAAGAAAGCAAATGCGATGATCTGTATTTAATCAACACCAACATTTCGAAATGAAGCTGCACGATAGTACTAATTTCAATCAAAATGACGAATGAAATCAAAACTTACGAATTTCATTTCGATTTTTTTGTTAAGTTTTATTGTCTGTGCTTGAGGAGACGGAAGAAAGGAGTGTGATGGCTCTCATCCTCGAGTGTCTTTTTATACGAGCCGATTAGCTGTAAAGAGATTGTACTGGCTAGTCTTAGTACCAATTTTTTTTACTCGGGAGTATCTGCTATATGTGCAACCCATATCTTCTTCTCGAGGCTATACGCAACATGAATATACCTACATTATATCCTCTGATTTGTGTGCTTTACGGAATGTGCTGATGGCTGATGTAAGTGAAGGGATATTTTCTTTCTATAAAACAGGAATAAATAACCCACCCACGCGTCTCAGTCTAGACATAATATAGGTAAACTTAAATATAGCGAATAAGTGGATGCTGATGTAAAATAAAAATGCCCCGATTTATAAACGAAACGGCAGATTTTCAAAACAGGAATTGAATAATATAGGCACATAGGGAGATTCTCCTGTTATTGGAATAATTTATGTTGATTGATGGAATGATACAACCTTATAAAACCTGTACTATTCTTAGAAAAATAAACTTATATTAAAGAAAAAAACTCGACATGTGTATGCAATTAATCATCCATAGCGTGTCAGCATGCCTCTGGATATTAGAGTGCGCATTGCGTAACTCTTTTGCCACTGTTTGAAAACTGTGATTTTGGTATCGACATGAAGTCGCGAGTAGCTATCGTTGGTCCTAATGGCGTTGGTAAATCTACTGTACATTCCTGAAACTACTGGCCGGTGAATTGACACCTCAACAAGGAGAGCAAAGGAAAAATCATCGATTGCGCATTGGAAGGTAATCAGCTGTACTATTGTTTATTTAAGAAATTCACCATTGATCGGAAATCTTTTCGCAGATTTGATCAGCATTCCGGAGAACACTTGACTGCCGAGGAAACCCCTGCCGAGTATTTGATGATGCAAGCAAACATTAACATGTCAATAACAAAATTATTTCAAATGTTTCCCAACTTTTCACCTGTGCTGTGCATTTGATGCAAAACGCGTCAAGGCGCGACTCAAGGAAGTTGGCGTAGTTGTTTTTCTTAGTTCTAATCCTAGCTCACTCGTGGATGAAAGAAGGCGATTTGATATCTCTAGCGAACTGTTTTCTTTTGCGGCAGAAGAACCGTTGCTATTTTGGAAAAACCTGCATGTAAAAATGACGGAGTTAAAGAAGAAAAAGAGGTTTATTAAAAAAAAAAAAAACTTACCTTAACATGGCGCTCTCCATACTACAAAGTAGTGGCATTAACATCCGAAACCCATTTGTTGCTTCTTCGAGGGAAGGGGTACATGCGCCAGGTATATATTGCAGACCATGATGAGGTAGGCCAACAGCATCAGCCAAAGTTCCGCTTTTGAACAAACGGAGAAAGCAAACAAAGTTAAGAAATTTTCTATTTGTTACGAAACAGGTAACGAATTTACCAAATAAAGTTGAATCGATCCCACAGGCGAGTAAACAGATCCAAAATGAAAACATCGTCAAGGTCTGCGCTTTGATTCAATAAATTCTACGATGGTAAAGGTGAAAATAGATTACATTTCTACAACTAGTCCTGAAAAAATTACGGTTCTTACTTTAATTCCTTCAACAGCTTTCTCCAGAGAATAATAAAACTGCTTTCTTGTTCTTTGAATCATTTGCAAAATACAAATGCCCGATTGTGCAATAGTTTCACGCTCCTTCTGCTCTAAGATATTTTGTGCTCTGTACCGTTTCCACAAGTTAGAGAGATGGTCCATTTTTTCGCGCATGTCTCTGGGATAGACGTATCCGAAAACAGCGATCCAATGTTTTTCCACGCAGCGAAAAATATCTGTCAGTTTCCATGGAGGTTTCACAATAATAATTTGGAGCCAAATTTCTTCATTTACACACAAAGAACCTGATCCATAAACTTTTACACTACTACTATTGGGAAAAGATTCACTCTGTTTTATTAGTATAACTTGAATGTAACTTAAATAACATGAATATAACTTTTACTTTGTAACAATAAATACTTAACCAATAACTGAAACAACAAGACCGGATCTAAAATAAAAAAAAATGAGGATAACTCTACTACTTATACTCTAGACGCTATCTAATCTACCTATCTATCTATCTTACTCTACTATCCTCGACATGTGGGGAGTGGGGGGCGGGAATCGAACTCGGAGCCTACTGTGATGTCATGATCATCAAGTGACGCCTTATCCAACTCGGCCACCCATTCCCTTATTGCACACTCTTAATTTGTCTAAATAAATTTGAACACATTATTCATCTTATTAACCATTTTGGTTATTTCTAAAGGATTTTTTACCAGCAAATTAACAAGCAGTTCAATTATAATTAAAGAAATGCTTAGTAAATTAAATTTGAATGTTGATTTTTTACTAGCGGTGGCGTTTGAAAGCTCGTAACTGCTACCGTCGTCTGAACCGTGGTGAGAAAAGACTTGGCATCTTTCAATTTGTTTATCAACAAGTCATCGGCCAGCTGATTCTCGGTCCTTTCCCATGTTTGTCTCTTTTCAGTCATTCATTAACTCATTTCTTGCACTCAAAGCTTGAAATGGAAGATTCTATTACACCCAACAAGTTCTATCACCCGTAAAGGAGGTCTGGGGCACAGTGAGACAATTTCACCATCTCTCAAGTTCAGCAATCTGACAAGAAGTTGGCTCAGTTAGAGAATGCTGTCGACATTAAAGTTGAAAACTTTAGCATATCAGCCAAAGGAAAAAGTTTATTTTCTAATGCTAGCCTCCTCATTGCTCAGGGCAGAAGATATGGCCTTGTTGGACCTAATGGGTAGGTCATTTATTTATGAGTCTTCCTTTGCCATAATTAACTAATGTTTGTTTTACAGTCATGGAAAAACGACCCTGTTGCGTCATATCGTTTCCAGAGCTCTACAGATTCCACCTTCTATTGATGTTTTATTATGTGAGCAAGAAGTAGTTGCAGATGACACTCCTGCAGTACAAGCTATTCTGAAGGCCTACATCAAAAGAACAACATTACTTGAAGAAGCTGAAAAGCTTGAAAAAGAACCACGGAAGGGAAATCTTAAGGTACTGTATTCATTAAATAATTCATTATTACAGTTTTTCTAACCCACATTTAATCTTTTTATAGGTCACTGAACGATTAAATCAAGTGTATGAAGAATTAAGGGCCATTGGTGCTGATGCAGCTGAACCCAAAGCTCGCCGTATTTTAGCAGGTCTTGGGTTCACTGCTGAGATGCAGAATAGGCCCACCAAAAACTTCAGTGGTGGTTGGCGAATGCGCGTCTCCCTTGGCCGAGCACTATATTTGGAGCCTACTCTTCTCATGTTGGATGAACCTACCAATCATTTGGATTTGAATGCTGTTATTTGGTTGGACAATTATCTTCAAGGTAATAGTCGATTAACTGTCGTGCAACAAGGCCATCAGTAATTCATAATTCGTTTTTTTTTCGAACAGGTTGGAAGAAAACGTTGCTCATCGTTTCTCACGACCAGTCTTTCTTAGATAATGTCTGTACAGATATTATTCACTTGGACATGGAAAAACTCTTCTACTATAAAGGAAACTATTCCATGTTTAAGAAGATGCACTTGCAGAAACGTAAGGAGCAAATCAAAGATTATGAAAAACAAGAGAAGAGGCTGAAGGAACTGAAATCCCAGGGTCAGTCGAAAAAGGCCGCCGAAAAGAAACAGAAAGAGGCTTTAACGAAAAAGCAAGAGAAAAATAGAGCCAAGCTACAGAAGAATGAAGATGACTCAACTGGCCCAGTAGAGCTGATGCAGAGACCTAGGGAATATGTTGTCAAATTTCGTTTCCCTGAACCTCCGCCATTGCAGCCTCCTGTTTTGGGAATTCATAACGTCACTTTTGGCTATGATGCACATCGGCCAATGTCTGTCAATCTGCCGATGCCGAACGATCCGCGAGCTCCTCCCTGGAATCCCGTCTTATTGAGACCAACCAACACTTTGAATTCCTTCGCGAATGTTCGGAATGGGTCCAATCCCAGTTGGCAAGTTTTCGCATTTACTTTTATTTATAAATAAGCAATTTAATCTAAAATTTCGATTTGATTTGATTACAAAAACCAAACAGACGCAAGTGGAGAAAGCCTCGTATGGTACTGATTTGTCCAGTGTTGAAACCGAACTGGATTTACATTTGAAGATACACCAATCTATTGATGAATTTCAAGGAAATCTAGAAAAATGCGTATCGAATAAGGTAAGGGCGAAATCTTCGTTTTTTTATTTTAATTTTCTCCAACTAATATTTTTTCTTATTTTTTTAAAAGAATAAATTTCAAGGTGAGGAGTCGCCCATTTACATGCATTACTTGGCGATTCTCGAACAATCCTATAGCGAGCTAGCAATGGCCAGCAAAAAACGATTGGCGGACTTGCAGAGCTTACAAGAATTTATCCAGTCCGTTATAACGGAGCTTACCTGGCTCAGCGAGAAGGAGGAGATTGAAATTTCTCGCGACTGGTCCTCAAAGTTGCTCAACCTTATTGAAATCCAAAGCTATTATGAGGTAAGTTTATCCTTTATTTGTACTCCTGCTCCTCGTTACTACCCTAAACATACGAAATACTACTATGATTTACTAATTAAATTTTAATTGGTGTGAAAATCCAATAGGAACTGATGAGCGATTTGGAAAAGCGCGAAATTCAAGTGAGCGCAGTTCAGGGTCGAGGCGAAGCCCTTGTGAAACATCATCCAGCCTTTGAGTGTGTTGAAACCTTCATGATGACCTTGTCGTCCAAATGGAAATGGCTTCTGCAGTTGACACTTTGCCTGGAAACTCATCTGCGCCATGCGACTTTCTCCGACAATTTCTTCACTGAGGTCCGAAAATGCGAAGAGTGGTGCATTAAGTACGTTTCTTCTAACTGTCTTATGTTAAATGCTTTATGTTAAATTTCCCCTCGCAGACAGGATCAGCTGCTGAATAGCACCTACAGCCAGAGTGGTTTTACGTTGGACGAAGGTGAACAACTCTTGAAAGAAATGCAGGACCTTCGAGATGACTTGAGCCATTACAGCAAAGTTGTTGAGGCACTTTGTGAGAGCAGCCTGGAAATTGTTCCACTTAAACAGAGAGGATCGCCGTTGCAAAATCCTGTCGCTGCTAAATGCATTTGCATCTACAAACAAGATGAGGTGCGTCACTCTCATCATTTGCTTTTCCGTTATTTTAATTCAATTTTCACTTAATTGGTTATTTCTTTGCTTAGGTCAATATCGGCAAGGACGAAAAGTTTGATTTGGTCGATAATATTTCGGCAATGACATGGAAGGTCATCACGAGCAATGGACTCGAATATAAAGTGCCCAGTGTGTGTCTCCTCATTCCGCCACCAGATAACGAAGCGATTGAAGCTGCCGAACGTCTCAAACGCCAATACTATCAGTGTGAAGCCCTTTGGATCAGGAAGCAAATGCGAATGAGTCAAAACATGATTTTTGCCACCATCAAAGTAGTCAAGAGCTGGGATGCTCCTCAATTTATGTCCGTGGGCAAACATCAACGCGACGCCATCCTGAAAGCTCTTAATGAAGACACCGAAAAGCTTTTGCAACAAGGAGATCCTAGTGACCCACAATTGAGATGCCTTCAGCGGAAGATCGAAGAAGTCAACCAACTTTTTTGTGACTTCGAGAGGCGTGAAGCTACGTGCAACCGGCCGGAATTGAGCCAATTGGCCATCGACGATCAGTTGGCGACTTTGCAGATGAAACTGGAAGAATTTGAGATGACGCTGACTAGCATGATCATAAGTCCTTTGCCCCGAGACTTGGATCAACTTGAACAATTCGTCGTCAACCACAGGCAGTTCGAGACGGAATTACAATCGCTTCAACTCGAACTCGAGTCGATGAAGGAGATCGTGGAAGCCTGTCCGTGCAAAACACCGCAAATGCAAACAAAGTATTGCTTAAATCTTTTTAATTAATTTTATTTAGTGATGAAAGTAATTTTTTATTTTTTTCTGGAATCAAAGAATAGACAGTTGCAACAGCCAATGGAAGAAGATCTGGGAATATTCGAATTTGTACGTCGAGCGCCTTAAAGGAAGCGAAATTGTCTTGAATGGTCTGGAAGTGATGATCAAGTTCGTGTCCTGTTTGGAGACTCAATTGATCTCTAAGAATAAGCACTGTGCAAAGTTCATGATGACTTAATCGACATGCAGTCGAATATCCAGATTCAACAGGATGCTGTCGACCAACTGGCCGAGGAAGCTTCCCTTGTTCGCCAACTAGTGATCAGATCGCGAAATTCAGTCAACACAACCATCCGCAAACATCCGGATGTCGACCGGTTGGATGCAGAAATAAAAGCGGTTCTCACTCGCTTGGACAACATTCGCGCTCAAGTTGTCGAACGGTAAAACGCCACTTTTTATCATAATGTTGACAAGTTCCGGAATAATTTATTGCTTTTTCATTTTACTAAAAAAATTGTTAAATATTTTAGTTTCAAAGTGATTTTAAAATAAGTAAAATCTAATTGCTTTTTTTGTTGTTGTTGTGATTCAACAGGCTACAGATTTGCGTGTCGACTATTGAACATCAGGAATCCTCTGCCAAGTTGCAGGTCAATCATCTTATTGCCGACGCCGCGAACGATGCTTCCAGTAAGGTAGAGCCAATCACGAATGGGGTCAAGACCAAGTCATCGCTGGTATTAAAAGATTCATTTTTAGACTTCTTGTTATTTTTCGCGAGGATTATTTCAATAACTGATGTAAACAACCCACAATATTTAAAAATTCGAATTTTTATTATTGTTTCTGTTGGCAGTCCATACCTTCGGTAATAGATTCGGATCAGGATAACGCCAGTCACGGCCACTCTGAAGAGCAACCTGAAATCGAACACGTTCGAGAGTTGGCGCCATGTTCGGATGTGGACGAGCGGATGAACGCTCTTAAGAAAGCTATGGCTATAGTAAAGGAGTTTCAAGACAAATTCTTTCCCATCGCTAACTGGTTGGATGAAATGGAAAGTAGAATCAAAGATATGGAAGTTGTTGCCACCGATGAAGAGAGGATCCAAAAGAGCATCGAAGAACACAGTGTCCTTCACGACGACATTCTCGGAAGAAGACTGGATTTCGATAGCCTGGCGAATAATTTCACCGATTTGATGTCACTAGTCACAGAAGAAGAGGCGAACGTCTTGGCAGACCGTCTGGCAGAACTAACTGACCGTTATGGTGCCTTGGTGGAGAATTCGGAGACTCTAGGGCGGTTGCTGGGCGATGCCAAGAATGGTTTGAGACACCTGGTTCTATCGTATGAAGATTTACTGACCAGGATGGAAAGTATGGAAACCAAGTTGAAGGACTACAGCCTGTCAGTTCACGTCGAAAAATTACAAGAGCAAATGGAGGAGCTGATGCATCTGAAGGAAGAAGTTTCCAGATATCAACGTCAAATAGAATCTGTTGTTGACACTGGTCTGGAGCTCATGCGCCATATAACCAACGAGGAAGCTAAGCAACTTCAAGAAAAACTCGATTTCATTCAACGTCGTTACATTGAGTTGACTGTAAGAGCTGATGAACTGTTGAAAGAAGCTCATGAGACTCAACCAGTCGTCGAACAGTTTCATTTGTCGCACAATCGCCTTGCAAATTATCTCTTGGACGCTGAAGATCGCTTGCAAGCTTTGGATTCTTCATCTGCAGCTTCAAGCGGAAGCGCTGGATTGCACGTTCAAGAATGCATTATCGCCCACTTAGAGAAATTACTCAACGAAGTTAGACCTTTCTTGGATATGGTCAATCAGAGTGGGCCGCTGCTCTGCCGAAGATGCCCAGGTATAATTTGTTTCAATTCGTTTGCTATGGATCCAATTGATGTTCAACTAACTTTTGTTTTCTCTAGATGAAGGGGCTGCTTATATCGAGTCTTTGATCACTCGCGACAACCGTCGCTTTGACGCTGTTCACGAACAGATGCAACGAAAGACCAAACGATTGCGTTTGTACAAGCAACGCCTGGTGGAAGTGATGGGTGATCTTGACGAACTTTTAGACTGGTTCCGCGAAATGGAACAGCAAATCAGGGAAGCTGAACCTCCCAGTTGTGATCCGAGGATCATTGGCGTTCAACTTAAAGAGCACAAAAGCGTCGGTGAAGAAATCTCCTCTCAAAAAGGACGTATACGCGACATTCTCTCAGCCAGTCAGACAGTTCTTCGTCAGTCACCTCAGACTGAAGATTCTGCCTTTATCAGAGAGAAGATGGAAGATCTTAAGGTCAGAATAAATTCTACTCCTTGTTTTTTTACATTAATTGTAATCGATTGTTTTAATTATATCGTGCAGGAAATTAGGGATCACGTTTCAGAATTGAACGCGGACCGATTGAGCATCCTGGAGCAAGCCCTACATTTAGCGAAGCATTTCCATGAAGCCCACTCTGATCTTTCCAACTGGCTGGATGAGATAGAGGAAGCGTTGGCAAATGCGGATGACCCAGCCATTCACCTCAAACAGATCGATCGTCAACAGGAAGTCAACAAACTTCTCATGTCCGAAATTGCCGAGTACAAACCAATTTTTGAGAAATTGAACAAGACGGGCAGCACTCTAGCCAAGCTATGTCTTGAGGAAGAAGGTGTCAAAGTCCACGATATCATCGAATTGCACAATGCCCGGTAAAAAAAAATTGTCGGTTGGTTGATGTTTATTAATCTTTAATTACAGTTATGTTTTTATGTTTACATAGGTATGCTGCTTTGCGATCAGGTGTGCGAGAACGCCAAAAAACCCTTGAAGAAGCTCTGCAAGAGACGAGTCAATTCTCTGATAAACTGAACGGCATGCTCACCTCTTTGACTAATGCTTTCGAACGAGTGAAATCGGCTGAACCCATCTCTGCCCACCTCGATAAAATCCAGGAAGAAATTCAAGAAAACGAATCTATTGTTGAAGACTTGAAAAAGAGGGAGTCTGCTTTTGAGGCAGTGAAACGAATCGCCGACGAAATTATAATGAAGAATCCTTCAGATTCGGGCGTGAAAGACATCATTGACACACTAAAAAAGTTGTCAAACCTATGGGAAACGGTCAATTCTGCAACCGAAGAGCGTGGCAAGTCTCTGGAAGAAGCATTGGGCCTTTCCAAGCACTTCTGGGAAGAATTGCAAGTTGTTGTGGCAGTCTTGAAAGAACTACAAAGAACCTTAACTACTCAAGACCCACCTGCCGTCGAACCTACAAAAATTCGCCAACAACAGGCCAATTTACAACATGTCAGGACCGATATCGAGCAAACCCAACCTAAAGTGGAGCATTGTCGCCAAGTGGGTCAGGAGCTCATCAAGTTGTGTGGAGAGCCCGATAAGCCGGAAGTAAAAAAACACATTGAAGAGTTGGATTCCGCCTGGGATAATGTCACTGCATTGTATATTAAACGAGAGGAGAACCTCATCAATGCCATGGAGAGGTCCATGGAATACCATGATATTCTCAATGTAATATGTCCATTTTAAAGTTAATTTTTTCATGGAACTAATTTTATTTATAATTTTGGGTTTATTGTTAGACCTTATTTGAGTTCTTGGAGAAAGCCGAGGAAAAATTCCGGGGAATACGACCTCTTGGAACCGATATCGAGATGGTTAAACAACAAATGGAACAACTCAAAGCATTTAAGGCTGAAGTTGATCCTCACGTGATTAAAGTGGAGACACTCAACAGGTATGAAAACCTTAGCTTTCATGTTTTTTCATATGATTTTGATTTGAAGAGAGAAATCTAAGTTATTCTTTGAAATAATGTTGCAGGCAAGCATCCGATCTTCTACTTTGCTCATCACCCGATCAAGTGTCCCGTTTGAAAGAACCCTTGACCAAGGTTAATCGGCGCTGGGAAGATCTTTTGCGGGGAGTTGTCGACCTGCAACGTGAGTTAGAGAAGGCTCTGTTGCATCTAGGACAGTTCCAGCATGCTCTCAATGAACTGTTGGTCTGGATCCAACGGACCGATAGCACTTTGGATGAAATGAAACCCGCTTATGGAGATCCGAGTGCAATAGAACTTGAATTGGCCAAGCTAAAGGTGTTTATCAACGACGTCCAAGCCCATCAGAGCACTGTCGACAGTCTGAACGACGCCAGCCGGAAGTTGTTTGAAGCAGACAAAAGTCCTGATGATCCTAACAATAATCAAAAACAATTGGCGCTTCTCAATAAAAAGTGGGGTGATATGGTAGAAAAAGCCTCGAATCGTCAGCAGGTAAGAATTTCTGATTTTTACGTTCACGCAAACTTATTAAATTTTGCAATGTTTTCAATTTCAACAGGAACTGGAAGATGCCTTGAAGGAGGCTAACCAATTCACTGCTGAGATCCAAGACCTGTTGCAATGGCTCAACGAAATCGATAATGCCCTGTCCATGTCGAAGACGGTGGGCGGTCTACCAGAGACGGCATCAGACCAACTTGAACTCTTTATGGAAATATACCACGAGTTGGAAAAGAACCTACAATCAGTTGAAAGCTGCCACAAACGCGGTGCCGATTACCTGAATCAATCAACCGATCCTGCCGCTTCTTCACTTCAACGTAATCTGGAAACGTTAAAACAATGCTGGGATAA
>TBL_comb48_EPIDRAFT_1002704_pt1 | contig 12226 bp, 8 predicted proteins | sample TroBogEpilimnion_37_FD_10681 | JGI IMG/M metagenome (IMG submission 10681)
GCCTTCCTTCAGCGATTCAGTGAACGCGTTGAATAAGCTCCACACATTTCGTCCTTCAAACGCATCATGCCGTGGCTCGCGCCACTCATGCAGCACGGGTGGCACCGACTACTTTCCTGCCCACTCCTTGACCGTCTTCTTCTTGGGGCTGCAGGAGATGACGGACGGGACCTCCACCGAATCGTTGCCCTTCAACGCCTTGTCGCCCTTCGCTTGAGAAATCGTGTTCACGCTCTTGATACCCGCGAGCCTCTTGGAACCCTCCAGTACGGCGAGGTCATCGCGGTAAAAATCAAACCATGGCAGCCCTGCCCGTTCGTATTCTCGTGACGTGACGGGCGTCTGCGGCGGATTCTCGCCGGTGATTTCACGCCACAACAGAGCGTCACACAGATGCACGAAGCACCGGCTGGCCTGCTGCATGTCCCAGTCCTTAGGAGAATAAGGATCTTCGAAAATCTCCTGCCTCATCCGACCGCCAGCGCCGAGTCCCATGTCGGCACTCTCGCAGCACATCGAGTAAACTCCCTGTCGTTCCTGCCTCCAGGCGGGAATCAGTTCACCCAAGATGTCGGCTAGGTGCTTGGGCAGCCTCGGGCGCAGCTCGGATTCAAAATACTTGCGGGCCTTCATCGGGATCGCCTGAAACTGCACGCCGCCAAACTCAGCTTTGCCGGAAAGCTGCTCTTCCACCGAGTACCCGGCTCCCAGTGGCATCGCCACAAACTGCCGGATCACCCCTTTCTCAACGGCAAACCCGTCCAGCCAGGGCTGTTCAGGTGTCACCACGTAATCCTGCGGTTTGCGGTTGAGCCCCTCCTTCCAAAATTCGCCGCTCACCGCGTTGATCTTCCCCGCAGCGATCTTGATGGCGAAAGGATACCCACCCCTGAAGTTCAACCAAAGAGCCTCGGCTTGATACATCGGCATCAGCACTCCCCCGCGCTTCAGCCATTCCGATGGGACCCTGTCAGCAAAGTCATCCACATGCCGCAGAGGGAACCGGCCAAGGCCGGGTGGAAGATGATACGTCTTTCCGTCATCGGGAATGCGCAAGGTGCGCTGAAACTCAATCTCCACGCGACCCGGCGCGTTGTAGCCGTAGGATTCCGTCTCACTCCGCACATGCTTGCGCAGCAACTTTTCGATGCCCTCATTACTGAGTCCGCGAACCACGCTGCGAACATTCTCCTGATAGTCTTGTGAACTGCCAAGAGCACGGTTCGCGACAAGGAACTGTTCGATCACCTTTTCGCGGTCTTCCGCGATGAAGGATGGCAGAACGGTCGCCACGTGAGCATCGAGCAGACTCTCGATTTCGGCAGCGATGGCGGGGAACGAAAAACGAAGCACGTCTTTGTGGATTTCAATCATGGTGTTTGATTTGGTTGGAGTGTTTACCAGGTTCCATCCCGCACCTCGCGCACGAGGCGGAGGACGGCATGGTCTGGCAGGTTCTTGAGTTGTCGGATTAGGTCGGCAAAAAGGCGCGGGCGGGAGCGGATGGTCGCCAGCAAATCGGAGGAAACCTTCCCCGCCAGGGCCAGCAATACATCGGGATCCTCGGAGAGCTCGACGGCCAGTTGCCGGATCACCGCCTCACCTGGCGGCGGCTGTTCATCGCGCTCGATTTTGCTGAGGTAGGATGGTTCAATGCCTGCCCGCTCGGCTACCTTGCGCAGTGAGAACCCCCGGTCGGTAGCGACCTTGGACTCGCGAGATTCACGGAGGAACTGACCAAATGTGGGCGGCTTCGGCATTCGTGTAGTGGTTACTACACACTCACCACAAGTCAACCCACTTTCATCTCACGTCGAATTGACTCCCCACGAAGGCCATGCCCCGCCTGCGCTACCGTGCACCAAAATCTCCCTCTCGACTCGAAGAACGCTTCCTGATGCTCTGGAAACACGTCAAGGGGCCGGACTTGGAGAGAGAATACCGCTTCCATCACGAGCGGCGTTGGCGGGCCGATTTTGCGCAAATGGAAGCCCGTGTGCTGATTGAGATCGAGGGCGGCAGGCTGCACTAGGCGACGGTGTAGCAGGCAGCGTTGAAGTCCTGGCATGCCCAGCCTTGGTGACCTCTGCGGCGTGCGATGCATTCAGCGAATTACGGAGCATATCGGCTGAGCGCGATTTCAAAACGGCATTGGCCTTCGAAGGTTCGCTGTGGGCGGAGTGTCTCCACTGCTTTGTCGCCCTGAATTGTGAATGCGGGATCTTCGGTAAGATGAATCCAAGTTTTGCCGTCACGCTGCTCGATGTGGTCGATCTGGAACATCTGGCTGATGCCCGACTGTTCCTGAACACCCAAGGGGTAGTCGCCACGCTTTTCCGGCACAACCTTGTAGGTGCCGAACGTCAATGAGAGCCAGCGGCCATGCAGCGCAGTGCCAACGGGGAGAGCTGCATCGGTCACAAACGCGTCCGCAGCAGCACCAGCCTTGCGGCGCATGACGGCAGTTATGCGACCAGTGTGGGCTGCGGCGGGCAGGGTGATGGTTTGGTTGCCATACCGAAAACCGCGGCCAGCGATGAGCCAGCTCTTGAGGGCGGTCTTGTCTTTGGAAGCGAGACCAAACCGGCCTTGCATCACGAAGACGTCATCGGCCGTGCTGATGGTTTGCGCGGCGTCGGACAGGTTGACGAGGCAAATATCTTGTCGGCCATTCGCGAATGTGATGCGCAGGGCCGCGCTTTCGAGGCTGGGTTGTTTTAGAGGAAGGCGTTCGACTTTGGTGATACCCGCAACGCCATGAAGCGGCTCAATGACCGACACGAACAAGCTTTGCAAAGGCTGGCCTTCATGGGCGGTGCGACGAATGAGCAGGGTTGGTCGCCAGAAATTGAAAATTTGGTCTGCCCGGTCTTTTGGGTTTTCACGAATGACCACGGGGCTCTTGCCGAGGAAGACTTGGCTGTCGCCATCATCGGCGACATGAACACGCGTCCCTGTTTTTCCAGATGCATCGAGGAAGCTGGCGTTCCAGTTGCCGGGTGAGCGGCCCGCGCTCATCTCACGGAAGACGCCATACCAGTTGGTGTTGCTGGAATTTTCCTTCGGTTCGATCCACTCTTCACCCTCTTCCAGCAGCGGATACTGTTTTGCGATTTTGGTGAGCGGGAAACTGGCTTGGGCGGTTTCGTCGAACTTGATCGCACCATGCAGAAAGTAGTCGTGGGTCCGCCCGCCGCCGACGCAGAAGACGTCCAGCATGTAGGGATGCGCTGGGTCGGCAGTATTCAAGACGGCGAGCCGCTGGTAATGCCGCTCCGGCACGTTGAGGTAGGCTCGTTGTCCGTCTATTTCCGCCAGCGCGACACCTCCCAGGCCTGGCTCAAAGGTCTTCAGGTCGCCACCCGTGAAAAGATGGCCGACATTTCCTTCCAGTTGAATCCTGCTGCGCTCTTGCGACGCACGGTCAATCGTGACCGTGTTATGCGCCATGGTGCTGTTGAGAAAGCCGCGACCTGCGGCAGCCTGCGCGTAACGGTTGTTGCCCAGCAGTTCCTGCCCGAAGGCGAACAAGCTCAGGCCGAGAACGCTTTTGTGAGTGTGATTGCAGGAGTCATTAAAGTGCAGATTGATCTGTGTCTGCGTCGGGCCGTCCCCACTGCCCAGAGCAAGATGACCGTATGCGGGCAGGAGGACCGAGCGGGTTGACGTTCGCTGAGGCGCGCTGCCGAACAATGTGTCGTCGAAAGGGGCGACGTCGCCGTTGGGCAGCGCGACGCTGAGATGAACCTGAGCGGAGCGCTGCAATTGGCGGAGGCGCTCATCAGAAGCGGCTTTTGCCGCGCGCAAGGCATCCGTATCAGCGGGATAGATGGTAAAATAACGCGCGACTACCTGAGCGACCTCGAGATTCGCCTCCGCATATTCCTTGTGATAGCCGAAAGACTCTGGATACATGCCATCCCGCAGGAAGTTAAGGGTCACTGTCGCTTCAAGGTAGCGATTGAGCCATTCGATGTAATCGGGCCGCCCCAGTAGCACAGCGGTCTCCGCGAGCACTTGAAATGGGCCGGACAAATTGGTGCCTGTGGCCGTCTCGATCGGCACACGCTGCGTGATGAAGTCACCCTCGTTCGCGAAGTAGTCCTTGGCAATATGTGCGCGGACATCGTAGCCGCGCTCGGCAGAGAGCGCGCGGAGTGCTTGGCTGTTCCAAATCGCATCGAAGGCACTGACCTCGACGATGGACCATTCATGCGCCAGACCATTGTGATCGCTGGCGCGTCCCACATTCCATTTCAACTGCGCCGCCTCTGCGGGGCCAACCAACTTGGGCGTGCCTCTGGCAGCAGTCATGAAATAGTCCGGCAGGGAACTCGCCAACGCATCCAATGCCACTGCGATTCGCCGTGCAAACCGTTCGTCGTGCTTTCTAGCGTAACCAGCTGTGAGCAGTCCCAAACTCCGCCAGAGCTGAATGCGCTTGGCGTTGTCAATTTCCGCCTGCACGAAACAGGGGCCTTTGGGAGTGTCATAATACGGCACCTCTACGGTCTTGCCGCTCAGCACCTCCACTCGCGCCACCTTCGGTGGAAATTTAGCGTCTGGATAGGCGAACGTGCCGCACCGGATTTCATTGGGGCGGTGGGGGTTCCAGTCCCACTTTGCCAAGCGCGGCGCGGACTTGCCCGCTGCCGGGCACGTTTGCCCCCCGCGAGGCGCTTGCCGCGGCACGAATTCGAGGAACTCTTTCTCGGTGTATTCCTTGAGCACGTTCTCCGCGCCACGACCATCGCCCTCCACTGAAAAGAATGGATGCGTTGCCTCGGCGTGCAGCATGCCAACGGGCGCCTGTGCAGCGATCAGAGCGGCGGCGAGAGCGAAAAAGGAAGTCCTCAGAGTCATGAATTTCATACTTCTGACTCTTGGCCCGGACTGCCCTCATTCACAGTTAATCGGATAGAGCATTCTTGCCAAATACTGTCATCATCCTGCCATGCGACCTCCTGCTCTCCAAAAAGAATTCTTCCACAGTCTGGCCGACGCTGCGGCCATTCGCACTATGTTCGATCATCTTCCGGACGTGCTCTTCTTTGTGAAGGACCGGCATGAGATGATTTCCCGCCAACCACATCGTCCTTTGGTTCCACGAACGCCGTCAGCGCCTTCTCCACCCCATGCGCCAGCCGCATCGCGGACGCGCTCGGCTTAGTCGTGGGCGTGGTGGTTGTCCGGCGCGGTGGCCTTTTGCCACTTCACGGCTTGTCCTTGAGGCGTTTGTCTTTCAGCAATTCGTTAGACACCCGCACGTCCATGCTGTCTTTCAAGATGATGGACTCATAAGTCTCCGTCGGAGCGAAATACGAGGTCACGGACTCGAAGGTGTTTCCCCGCACCACTGCGCCCTGAACGTTGAGCAGGAAGATGCCCGCCGTTTTGGAATCGCGGATCACGTTGTCCTCAATGCGGATGCGCTCTGATGGCGCGGCGACTTGTCCCGCCTCGATGCTGTGCCAGCCGCAGAGGGTGATGGTGTTGCGCCGCACCGTCGCCATGTCAACCGAGCGGGCCCTTGGAGCCCCTTCCGCACAGCCGAGGTAGATCCCGATGCCAGCGATGTTCTCGAAGACGTTGTTCTCGATGAGCGTGCCGTAGCCTTTGAACTTCAGGCCATGCCCGCGGCCCCCACGCTGACGATTGTTCCGGTAAACGTAGCGCTGATTCCCCTGATTGTTGCTGGCGATGGTGCTCGCAGGGAGCTGCGGCAGCTTCCGGTCGAGCACCACTTTCACTTCGTCTCTCACGCTATTGTCCACGCTCACCGCAATCGCTTCACCGATGCCTCGATTCGTTTTTTGATCCGCAAACCGCAAGCGGTCGCCGGGAAAGATCAGCTCGTCCCATGGCTGGATTTTCATGGTGAGGGTCTGCTCATCGTGCTGACGCAGCAACTCGTAGTCCGCGAAGTAGCCCGAGTTGTAGTTGTCATCGCCCAGCATGTTGAACTCACAGCCCTCAATCCAGGCCGCAACCCGTCCGCCTTCCGAGGAAGCGTGGCCGGCCAGCCGACTGTCAGGGAAGCGTGGGTCCGGCATCACTTTCAGATTCAAGTAAGCGACCTTGTCATTGCGTCCGCCATTGCCGGAGATCGCGCCGGGCGCATCGACAAAGGTGATGTCCTTGAGCACCAGTTTGTCGTTGTCGTGATTCTGAATGAATCCGCCGCGATAATGAGTGGCCGCGAGGCGATCACCAATCTGCCAGTTCTTAAACTCTCTCTCCTCGATAGGACCGATTCGATAGCGGCCCTCGCTGAGCCTTTGTCTGGGTGTGCGCGTCTTTATTCCGCCCGTGTATTTGCCAGGAAACTTGGGATCAACGCGGATGAGGAAGGTGTTTGCGCCGGCGACTGGCCAGTAAAACTCCAGATCCTTCAGCGGATACTGCGGCAGGATCGCTGCCTCGATCTCGCGGGTGTCGGGCAATACCTTGGTGACCTCCATCATCACATGCCCCGGCTGGTCCCACTTCATGGTGAGCCTGCGGATCTCGACGTTCCGGCTGCCGGTCACTTCCGCGAAGAACGAATCGCCCACCAGCGTGATCGATGAATCATTCCCCTCGATCCGAAAGCCAGGAACATCATGGATGCGGAAGTCAAAACGATCCTTCACCGGGCCGATGAAGTAGTCTCCCTTTTCAAAGACGACCTCAACCGTGTGCCCAGCCTTCGCTATCGCGGCGGCCTTTCGCAGCGTGTCCAGCACAGCGGCGCTGTCGCTGCCCTTCGCGATGGTGAACTGCTTCTCTGGCGCGACGACGGTGAAATGAAAAGTCTCCGACCAAGGCCCGATCTCCGGCTTCTGGAGGCGCACCCGCCAGAAATACTCCCGCTGCTCCGTGAGGCTGACCGTGGAGTAGAAGCGGTTCATCCCGCCCCCGATCACATCTGTGGCGAGCAACTTTTTGAACTCCGGCTCCGTCGCGATCTGAATTTCGCACTCAGGTTGATAGTCGAGCGTCATCTCCGGCCCGCGCCATTGGAAATGCGGATGGTAGTTGATGAGCCTCTCGCCATTGGCTGGTTCGAAGGGTTCGAGGCGATTGCCTCCGCCAGCAGCTTGCAGTGCGGCCAGCGGCACCAGCAGCAGGACGGTGAGGGTTAAAAGCGGTGACTTCGTTGGCGGCGGCTTCATTTCGCTGCTGTGAATTTATAAAGCAGTGCGCCGTGCGCGGGAAGAGTCAGCGGCAGGGAGTCTTGCGCGGTATTTATCGTAGCGAGGTTCTGCTGCCGCCAAAGGTCGCGGATGGCTTGTTTGCCGGATACATGAAGTTGGGCGAAGTCTTTGAACTCCAACTTCACTGGCTCTGTGCCGAGGTTAAAAAAGCCGATTGCTCGTCCGCCATCGGCCAGCTCCTTTTCATAGATGCGCACATCAGCGACTCTACCGCCGATCTCGCTGATCTTGATGGCGCACGTTGCCTGTTTGCCGAGTTCGTCTTGATCCACTGCCAGCACTTCGTCGTTTGTCAGGAGGCTCAAGGTAAAATCATCCAGCTTGTCCATGTCGCTGCCGATGAGCAATGGCGCGGCGAGCATGCACCAGAGGCTGATGTGGGTGTATTGCTCATCTGGAGTCAGGCTGGTCGGATGTGGGCGGCCCCAGCCGACCCAGCCGACAATGAGCATGTCGGGGTCGGTCCAGTTGCCTGGCTTGGCGAAGGGGGCGGCCTTGTCTTGATAGAAGCCGATCTGCTTGATGCTGCGCCAGGAGTCATTGACATCGCCGGTCATGCGCCAGCTACTGCCGTTGACCGAAGCGCCCCACTTCCACACGTCATTGTTGCCGTATTGGCAGAGGCTGAAAACGATGTCGCGTGGCTGATCGCGCAGGAAGCCGCCCATGACCTTGAAAGGGTGGATGGCGTAGTCGTCGTTGCTGGAGTTCTTGCGGACTGGGACGTTCAGCGGATTTGCGACCGTTCCATCGGTGACGGAGCCGTAGCTGCACCAGTCATATTTTAGAAAGTCGAAGCCCCACTGCGCAAAGGTTTGCGCGTCCTGTTGCTCATGCAGCCAGCTCCCGGTGCAGCCGCCGCATGTCGTCGGACCCGGCGAAGAATAGATGCCGATTTTCAGGCCGCGTTCGTGCATGTAGTCCGCCAGTCCCTTCATGTCGGGGAAGCGTGCATTCGAGACGATGAAGCCTTTGTCGTCACGGAGAGGTTTGACTAAGTCCTGGAGGTCCTTCTCGTTGGTTGGGAGGTGGTTTTGCCAGAAGTCGTCGATGTTAATGTAGGTCCAGCCGTGGTTGATGAGACCGGTCCTGACCATCGCGTCTGCGGCGCTTTTCACTTTCTCGGCGGAGACCGCGTGCGCGAAGCAGTTCCAGCTATTCCACCCCATCGGGGGCGTCAGTGCAATGGTGTCGCCGCAGACGATGCGGAGCTGTTTCTCGGCTGCCGCGAGCGCATTCTTGGCACCGAGCGTGACGATGAACTCGCCCTTGGAGCGCAGTGTTCCGGTGATGAGTCCGGTCTTGGTGTCCAAACTTAAGCCGCTGGGAAGATTCTTGGCAGAGAATTCCATTGGCCGGTCACCCGTGGCCGGAATGGTGAAGAGGAATGGCGAACCGGGGCGCACGCCAAAGACATTCGCACCGTTGATGCGGGGCGTGTGCGGAGCCGTGGGCGTCAAAATATAAGGCGCGACTGGCTCGGGGACGGCTTCACCACTGGTTTGAAAAGTCTTTGCCGTTGCGGTCTCGAATTTCGCGTCCGCCCAGTCTGCGAAGTCGTCGTTGTCGCCATCGTCTGCATCGCCGACTTTCAGCAGTAGCTGCTTCACTCCGGCGACGCTGACCTGGAACGCCTTTGCTTCTTCCTGGGTACGCATCACGCCACTGCTCCAGAGCAGCCGACCATCGCCAATGACGAAGAATTCGACACTCGTTCTGGATGAGCCACGCTTGCAGTCATCCGCGCCGACGTGGGCGGAAAAGGTTTTGGCCTCGCCGTTGAGTTGGATGTTTAACACGCTTTCCGCGACCGTGCCGACGCCGCGCTCGAATTGTTTCGAGGCGATGCTCAGGGGCTTGCCTTCTTCTGGGCGCTTGGCTGCGCATTTGTTCTTCTGAGCCTTGCCCCAGCCTTGGATGGTGCGAGACAAATTTAGATCATGCAGCCAGACCGTTTCGGCGGATGCTCTTGAAGGGGCCAATCCGCAGAGAAGTAGGGAAAGTCCGATCACTGCGAGGGAAGGCAAACGGCTGATTTCACGGGCACTGGTTTTTGAGACTTCCAGAATCCTTTCGGCGGCAAGTGGAGAGCTGTGGCGGTGAACGAAGCAGAGAATGGGTGCCATGGACGTGTGAGTGAGAGGGCGATGAAGGTCCTGCGGAGCGGAGGAGCGTCAATCATTTGCATGGTGGAGGCTGAAATGCGCAGTGGGTCAAGGCTCGGGGCAGGAAGTCCAGCGATCACACGAACTTGGTGCGTCTTGGAACCGGAGCGCAGCGGGTCGAAGACCGCCGCATATCAATGGGTAGCCGCAGGCTGATTTCCGCACTAAATGCCAGGCATTTTTTAATCGACTACGCCACAACACTTTGTTGATCAATGCATTGTATGCGCCACGGCTACCGCAGTACTGGCGCGTGACCTTCCCACAGCAGGCCCCATTTTTCCTGGTCCCTAGGCGCTGCGGGTCTCACGGTCCGTCGAAGACGAGGCGCTCGGGGTCGCCGCTTTCGGTTTCTTTGGCGGCGCCTTTTTTGTGCTCCAGGCCTTCGGCGCGGCGGCGGCGGGCGGCGGCGAAGAATTCTTTGAGGATGCTGACGCAGTCGTCGTTGAGGACGCCAGGGGTGATCTCGGTGCGGTGATTGAGGTTGGGGGCTTGGAGGAGATTCCAGTAGCCGCCGGCGGCGCCTCCTTTGACATCGGGGCAGCCGAAGATGACGCGGCGGACGCGGCAGTGCATGATGGCTCCGGCGCACATGGGACAGGGCTCTTTGGTGACGTAGAGATCGCAGTCGGTGAGCCGCCAGTCGCCCAGAGCGCTTTCGGCCTGGGTGAGGGCGAGCATTTCGGCGTGGGCGGTGGCGTCTTTGAGGGTCTCGACCTGATTCCAGGCGCGGCCAATGATGCTGCCCTGATGGACGATGACGGCCCCGATGGGGACTTCGTCCTGCTTGGCGGCTTTGCGCGCCTGGCGCAGCGCCTCGCGCATGAAGTGCTCGTCGTCGTAGGGATTGATGATCAGGGGTTCGTCGGCCACGGGGTTTTATAAACGCAGTCTGCGGCAACTCAAACCTTGAACTTTGGACCCGGAACCTTATCTCAAGACATGCATCACTCGACGAATCTGATCCTCCCTTCCCTGCTGGCTTCTGACTGGTCCAAAATTGACGCCGAAGTCAAGCGTGCCGCGACCGCCGGGGCGCAGTGGCTGCACCTGGATGTGATGGACGGGAACTTCGTGGACAACATCTCCTTTGGCCCGCAGATGGTGCAGGTGGTGCGCAAGTGTACGGACATGTATCTGGACGTGCATTTGATGATCCACCGCCCGGACCATTACCTGGAGCGCTTCATCAAGGCGGGGGCGCAGAACATCACGATCCACGTGGAGGCCAACTACGATACGAGCGTGGCCGAAACGCTGAAGCGCATCCGCGCGGCGGGTCTGCACTGCGGCATCGCGCTGCACCCGAGCACGCCGTTTGAAGCGGCGCTGCCGTATGTGCGGGACATCGACCTGCTGCTGGTGATGACGGTGGTGCCGGGCTTTGGCGGGCAGCCGTTCATGGAGAAGGAAACGATGCCGAAACTGGCGGCGGCGCGTGATTACCGCGATGCGAACGGTTTGAACTTTCACCTGGAGGTGGATGGCGGCATCTACACGAACACTGCACCCATCGCGAAGCAGCACGGGGCGAATTTGTTTGTCTGTGGCACGTCGTCGTTTGGCCCGGCGGATATGAACGAGTCGATGCGGGAGCTGGCGGCGTCTGTGGGGAGTTGACGGTGGTTGAGGGCGCTGCGCGCCGTTGACGGTGGTTGACAGTGGTTTGCCAGACTGTCGTGAACGATGGTCGCCGACGCGGTCATAAGCTGACGTAGGGAGCAAATGAGCGCGACGGGAAGCTTCAGCGCTTCCGCGAGCGCGACAGCGTCTTGGAGTGCGGTGACAGAGATGAAAGGCGCAAGCCTGCATCGGCGGCACCGCTTTCGCGTGGTGAAGGATGTTCTTTGGCCGAAGCACTCCATCCAGCCTGCGAAAGCGGTGTCGCGCTAGAGCTTGCCACCGCAGTCCAAGAAGCTTCGCGCTCGCTTAGGCGCTGGGCTTCGTGCCGCGAGCCTTCACTAGCTGGTTACTTTGAGCCTCCCGCGTGCAAAGACTTCGAGTTCACCGTCAACGGCCTCGGTGACAGCAAACGAAAAAGGGCAGGAGGTGAGTCCTGCCCTTCGTGGTGAGTTTTGCTTTATTCAGCGGCGGGGGCCGGTGGGGCTTCCGCTTCGGCTGGCGGAGGGGCGGCCTGCGCGGGCGGCTCGGCGTGATTGTCGCCATGATGATCATCGTGGTGATCGTCATGCTCGTCGTGCTTGTCTTCGCGCGGATCATGCCCCTCGTGGTGCAGGATGTCTTTGTGCTCGGTGACGCCTTTGAGGTGGGTCTTGAACTTACGCTGACGCTGGCGCTCGGGCAGCGGACTGAGCTGCATGTTGATGTTTCGGCCTGCCATGCGGGGATCTTGATCGACGTGCCCCATGGTCAGGAGGTCTTCTTTGATCTTTTTGGCCAAGAGGTGCCCGAGCTCCTGATGGGCCATCTGCCGACCACGGAACTGCAACTGGATGCGCACCTTGTGCCCTTCGGCGAGGAAGTCTTCGGCGTGCGTGATCTTGATGAGGTAATCATGCGGGTCGATGCCGATGCGGAATTTCATTTCCTTCACCTTGCCGCCCTTCTGGTGCTTGTGAGCTTCCTTCTTGTGCTTCTCCTGGATGTACTTGTATTTGCCGTAGTTGACGATCTTGCAGACGGGTGGGTCGGCNTTTGGNGCNACTTCGACTAGGTCCAGACCACGCTCTTTGGCGATGCGGATGGCCTGTGAGGTGGGAATGATGCCGAGCTGATGGTGGCCATCTTCCTCAACGACACGCACTTTGGGCGCGCGGATGCGCTCATTGACACGGGTTTGATCGACGAAACGGCCATTGGGACGATCCCGGCCACCGGGGCGATTGCCGCCACCTGGACGAAAAG